>TARA_B100001175_G_scaffold47691_1_pt1 | contig 14460 bp, 14 predicted proteins | sample TARA_B100001175 | Tara Oceans TARA_B100001175
CCAACAAATATAGCAATTCAAATTCTTTTCTTGGTAAAACCATATCTAGGCCATTATAGTTGATTTTATAAGCTTCTCTATCAATAGTAAGGCCATCTAAAACAATGGTAGCGTCTGAAATTGAATCACTTTGGGTTTTTAAGCGTCTGAGCAAAGACTTAATTTTACTGACCAAAACTTTGGGCTTAATGGGTTTGGTGATGTAATCATCGGCCCCGGCATCAAAGCCAGCAACCTTAGAATAGTCTTCACCTCTTGCTGTTAGAAAAGTAATTAGCGTATTTTCAAGTTCAGGTATTTTTCTAATTTTTTCACAAGCTTCAATACCATCCATTTCAGGCATCATAACATCTAATATGATTAAATGGGGTTTTTCCTTTGTAGCCTTTTTTATAGCTTCTTGACCATTACTAGAGGTAAAAACAGAGTATCCCTCAGAAATTAAATTATAACTTATAATTTCTAAAATATCAGTCTCATCATCAACTAATAATATTTTGATATTTTTATTTTCAGTCAAGCTTGTATTTAAACTTTAGTAATAGTCTATTAAAATTAATATTTAAAAATACATAACAATTCACAAACAGCATAAAAATTTTATTTTTTTATATATATTTTTGCTTAATATTTAATTTAAATGAATCCGTACTCCATTTTTGACTTAAAGTCCGAAATATCTTTCAAAAAAAAAACATTAGAAATATTTAAATTTCAATTTGATAACAACAATGTTTATCGTTCATTTTGTGAATTATTGTGTAAGCATCCAAGCGAAATTAATGACATTAATGACATTCCGTTTTTACCTATAGATTTTTTTAAAACAAAAGCAGTTATAACTTCAAATAGTAACATTCAACAAACTTTTACAAGTAGTGGAACTACCGGGAGTAAAACTAGCAAGCATCATGTAAAAGACCTAAAACTTTATGAAAATAGCTTCATTAAAGGATTTGAACAATTTTATGGCTCAATAAATAATTATACTATTTTAGGATTATTACCATCGTATTTAGAGCGTGATGGTTCATCACTTGTTTACATGGTGAATACTATGATTGAAAAGTCTAATAGTCCAAAAAGTGGGTTTTATTTAAAAGATTTAGAAAAACTTCGTGATACAATCTTTGAACTAGAATCCAAAAAAGAAAAAACATTACTAATAGGAGTTTCATATGCACTTTTAGACCTAATTGAATCTTATGAGTTTAAATTAGAACATACTATAATTATGGAAACTGGCGGTATGAAAGGAAATCGTAAAGAAATGGTTAAATCTGAATTACATTCAATCTTAAAAAAGGGATTTGGTGTAGAGCATATTCATGGTGAGTACGGCATGACTGAAATGTTATCCCAAGCTTATTCAAAAAGAGACGGTTTTTTTTCGACAGCAAATTGGATGAAGGTATTAATTCGAGACCCAGAAGACAATATGACGATATTAACCAATGGCAAGTGTGGAGGCATAAATATTATTGACTTAGCAAATATTCACTCATGTTCCTTTATAGCAACTCAAGACCTTGGTAAGTTACACTCCAATGGACTTTTCGAGTTACTTGGTCGCTTTGATCAATCTGATATTAGAGGCTGTAATTTGATGGTGGTTTAACCTTAAACTACGCGAATGATAAAAGTATTGCGTTTTCCACGATTGATAATAATGTAAATATCATTAATTAGATCTGAAACACTTAAGACATAAACTTCATCCACTTTTTCTTTATTAACTGATACTGAATTTTCTTTCAGCGCGCGGCGAGCTTCTCCATTTGAAGTCAAGAATCTAGTTTCAGAACACAAAGCTGCAATCATATCTAGACCCGCTTCTATTTTAGCTCTGGGAACATCGGCCTGAGGTACACCTTCAAAAACGTCTAAAAAGGTAGCTTCATCCAAGCTACTGATGTCCGTTTTGAATGCTTTGCTGTACAAGATCTGTGAAGCTTTCTCTGCATTTTCGCAATCAGCGGTACCATGAACCATGTTGGTAATATCATGCGCCAATCTTTTTTGGAGCGCTCTAGCGTGAGGTTGTTTTTTATGTAACTGTACTAAATCTTCAATCACATCCTTCTCTAAAAAAGTGAAGATTTTAATGTATTTCTCTGCATCTTCATCACTAGAATTTAACCAATATTGAAAGAACTTATATGGCGAGGTACGATTGGGATCCAGCCATACATTACCGTCTTCACTTTTTCCAAATTTAGAACCATCGGATTTTGTAATCAATGGGCATGTGATGGCAAATCCTTTACCATTAGCGACACGTCGTATTAGTTCAGTCCCAGTGGTAATGTTACCCCACTGGTCGCTTCCTCCCATTTGGATTGTACAGCCATGGGTTTGAAATAAATGTAGAAAATCATAGCCTTGTACCAACTGATAGGTGAATTCTGTAAAACTCATTCCTTCCTTACTTTCTGAAGCTATTCTATTTTTTACAGAATCTTTAGACATCATATAATTAACGGAAATGTGCTTTCCTACATCCCGAATAAATTCTAAAAATGAAACGTCTTTCATCCAATCGTAGTTATTGACCATTAAAGCGGCATTGGCGTTTGGGGTGTCAAATTCTAAGAAATGAGCCAATTGCTTTTGGAGGGCTACCTGGTTATGGCGGAGAGTATTTTCGTCTAATAAATTGCGTTCTGCAGATTTGCCAGAGGGGTCTCCAATCATTCCTGTGGCACCACCAACCAATGCTAAGGGTTTATGTCCACAACGTTGAAAATGAGCCAGCAACATAATTGGAACTAAATTCCCAATATGTAGTGAATCGGACGTTGGATCAAAACCAATGTAGGCTACACGCATTTTTTCTAGAAGATGCGTCTCTGCTCCTGGTATAAACTCATGAAGCATGCCTCGCCACTGTAATACTTCTATAAAATTCTTAATCATTTTATAAATCTTGATACACAAATATAAAAGATTCAACAATGATGAGAAAAGAAAAATCAGTAATTTAGCTCTATGATATTAGTTACTGGCGGAACAGGACTTGTGGGAAGTCATCTATTGTTTAAATTAACACAAAAAAATGAGAAAGTAAGAGCAATTCATAGGGAAGGCTCTAACATCGAATACGTCGAACGGATATTCTCTTTTTATACCAAAAAACCAAAATCTCTTTTTGATAAAATTGAATGGTTTGAAGCTGATATCAATGATCTACCAAAATTAAAAATAGGCTTTAAAGGAATTAAACTTGTGTATCACTGTGCTGCTTTTATTTCTTTTGATTCCTCAAATTATAAAACCTTGAGAACAATAAATATCCAAGGAACTTCAAATATTGTTAATCTGTGTATTGAAAATAAAATAAAAAAATTATGCTATGTAAGCTCTGTTGCTACCATGGGTTATAACAATAGTGTAATAAATGAAGAAACGTATTGGCAAGGAAGTAAAAATCAAAGTGTTTATGCTATCTCGAAATATGGTGCAGAATTAGAAGTTTGGCGTGGTATACAAGAAGGAGTTTCATCTGTTATTGTAAATCCTGGGATTATTATTGGACCCGGGTTTTGGAATTCTGGCAGCGGAAGTTTATTCAAAATGATATACAAAGGTCATCGACATTATACTAATGGAGTTACAGGTTTTGTAAATGTTTACGATGTTACTTGTGCGATGATAAAATTAATGGAATCGAAAATCAAAAACCAGCGATATATTTTAGTTGCTGAAAATCTATGTTATAAAAAATTAATCAACCTAATTTCTAAGCATTTAAGAGTTAGTCATACGAACAAATTAGCATCTAAGTTCATGCTTAATATTGCATTAGTTTTTGATTATTTGGTTTCAAAATTACTAATGAAAGAAAGAAGACTTACTAAAGAACTAATTAGAACAATTGTAAGATCCAATAACTATAATTCTGATAAAATAATAAATTCTCTTGAAGAATTTAAATTTAACTCCATAGACGAGTCTATCAAAAAAGTTTGTGAAATATTTTTTATGGAATCTTCTTCTGTGAAATAAACCTTTTCTTATTATTGGTTATTTGAACTTTATTTATTTTTTTTAAAGAATCCTTCTCTTTTTTTTGAAGTTCAATTTGACTTTCAATATCACTTTTTGTTGACTCAAGCTTTTGATTTACTCTATCGTAAATAGAATTATAAATATTAATCTTCCGACTGTAGTATGTATTACTAACTAGAAACTGTAAACTGTCAACCTTATATTTATCAAAAACATAATTAATTGGATTTCCAATATTACTTTCTAAAATTTTTTTATTAGCTCCTTGTGCAGAATTAATTATCATAAAATCATACAAAATATCAACCATTTTATCCTCAGATATTAAATTCTCAGCAGGAGAAGTATGATTTAGATGGCAAGATTGTAATAACAATAAAGCTAATAAAAGTGTTATAATTCTCATCTGTCAAAAGTTAATCTCATTGCAGAATTTTGATTTATAAAATTATTATTATCATATACCAAAGTTCCATTCAATATTGTATGAGTTATAGATGATTTGAAAGAATATCCTTCAAATGGAGACCAACCACACTTGTATAAAATATTATCCGGGCTGACATTCCATGGCTTATCAGGATCAACCAGAATTAAATCTGCATAATAACCTTCACGAATAAACCCTCTTTTTTTAATTTTAAATAAAATAGCAGGATTATGTGCCATTTTTTCTACTATTTTTTCAATTGAAATTCTATTTTGATGATAAGCTTCCATTAAAGCAACTACTGCATGTTGAACCATTGGACCACCAGATGGTGCTTTTGTGTATGGATTAGCTTTTTCATTTTTTGTATGTGGAGCATGATCGGTAGCTATTACATCAATACGATCATCCAAAAGCGCTTCCCAAAGTGCATCTCTATCATTAGATTTTTTAATAGCAGGGTTCCATTTAATAAGGCTTCCTTTTTTCTGGTAATCTTTGTCTGTGAAATATAGATGATGTATACAAACTTCTGAGGTAATTTTCTTCTTATGCAATGGCTTTTTGTTTGAAAATAGTTCAACCTCTTTGGCAGTTGATAAATGAAAAACATGTAATCTTGCACCGGTTTTTTTTGCCAATTCAATTGCCTTTGAAGAAGATAAATAACATGCTTCTTCGCTTCTAATTATAGGGTGGTACTTAAATGGTATTAAATCTCCATATTGGTCTTTATATTTTTTGGTGTTAACTTGAATAATATGTTCATCCTCGCAATGAACAGAGATTAATAAATTTGTTTTCGAAAATATCTTTTCCAAAACATCAGGGTTGTCAACTAACATGTTACCTGTAGATGAACCCAAAAAAAGCTTCAGCCCAGCGACATTTTTAGAGTTAACTTTTAGTATTTCATCTATATTATCATTAGTACCACCAAACATAAAAGAGTAATTTGCAAAAGATTTTTCCGAAGCAATTTTAAATTTTTCATCTAAATTATGTATTGTAGTTGCTTGTGGGATTGTGTTAGGCATTTCTATGAATGAAGTAATACCTCCAGCAATAGCTGCTTTGGACTCCGATGCAATATCGCCCTTGTGTGTTAATCCAGGTTCTCTAAAATGAACCTGATCATCAATCATTCCCGGTAAAAGAAATTTATTTTTGGCATCAATTATTTTTGTTTGATTATTTATTGAGTATTGTGAAGAACCAAATTTTTTAATTTTTTTGCCCTCAATGAGTAGGTTTCCTTTAAAAATTGAACCTTCATTTACAATTCTTGCATTTTTAATTAAAATTGAAGTTTTACACATTTATAGTTTACCTAATATTTTTTGAAGTCTCATCCAAATTACTCCTTTAACAGCTTCAGAAATTATACTTTTTGTAAGTTTAGAAACACCTCTTTTCCTGTCCGTAAAGATAATAGGTATTTCTTTGATTTTAAATTTTTTAACGAACGCTTTATATTTCATTTCAATTTGAAAAGCATATCCTATAAATTGTATTTTATTTAAATCTAAAGATTCTAAAACTTTCCTCTTGTAACACACGAAACCAGCAGTAGGATCTTTAACAGGCATGGCTGTAATGACACGAACATAAATAGATGCAAAATAAGATAATAAAATTCTCGAAATAGGCCAATTAACCACATTTATGCCATTTATATAGCGAGAACCCACAGCAATATCACTTCCATCTAAATAACAAGATTTATACAAATCAATCAACGACTTCGGATCATGTGAGAAATCTGCATCCATTTCAAAAAAATATTTATAAGTTCTTTTTAATCCCCAATTAAATCCTTCTATATATGCCTTACCCAGGCCGTTTTTTGAAGAACGATTTAAAAGAAATAACCGAGACGAAAATTCTTTTTGAACAGACAATACTTCTAAAGAAGTATCATCAGGAGAATTATCATCAACTACAAGAACATGACATTTCAAGTAAATTGAAAAAATTTTACGTAACAGTAAGGCGATATTATCGGCTTCGTTGTAAGTCGGTATAATAATTAAAGTATCTTTCAAAAAAGGGATTTATTAGCAAAAATAAGGTATTTAAATAGATATTTAATTACAAATTTTCTTCATAATTTTGCGTATGATTCGTGAAGTAATTTCAAGTGATATTTATGTTGTTTGTTCGATAACTAGTTTATTGTTAGTTCTTATTACAAAAACGCTTTACAAACGCAACTTTTTAGATTTTCTAAGTTATTTAGGAAATTCTAATTATCTGAAAATTTATTTAAATCAAAATAAATTTTTTACTGTTTTTAATTTAATACTTTTTCTAAATCTATGCTTGAACTGTGTTGCATTTATGTATATATATTCGTCGGAACTAGAAATAAATTTAATTATTTCTATCAAAACATTTTTAATTTTATTCGGACTAATTGGATTTTATTTAATTGGCAAAATATGTATTAAACTTTTTTTGGGATATATTTTTAATATTGATAAACAAATGAGTATTTTAATATTTCAGCAAATTAGTAGTTTAAACTTTGTTGGATTGATTTTACTTCCTATAAATTCCATATTGGTTTTTACTTTTAAATTTGACTCCGTTGCTATTAATATAAGCATAGTTTTAGTAATTTCGGTTGTTGTTTTTGGAATGATTAAAACTATACAATCAAATCTAAAACTTATTTTAGCTAATTTCTTGTATTTTATTTTATATATTTGCACCCTGGAAATTGGTCCATATATTCTTTTTTATGATTATCTGAATTTACCTGATTATTTATAGATATACACTTTATGAAAGTTAAAACTATTTTAGTTTCACAACCAGAGCCTAAGGTTGAAAATTCCCCTTATTTTGACCTTCGTAAAAGTCAAAAAGTAAAGATTGATTTTCGTCCTTTCATACATGTTGAAAATGTTACTACTAAGGAAATAAGATTGCAGAAAGTAGACTTCTCAAAATATTCTGCGATTATATTGACAAGCAGAAATGCTATAGATCATTTTTTTAGAATAGCGGAATCGATGAGATTCAAAGTTCCTGACACTATGAAATATTTTTGCCAGTCGGAAGCTGTTGCATATTATCTTCAAAAATATGTTATTTACAGAAAGAGAAAAATATATGTTGGCAAACGCACCTTTTCGGAACTAATACCCTTAATAAGCAAGTACAAAAACGAGACCTATCTACTCCCCTCTTCAGATAAACTAAAATCCTCAGTACCAGATGCGTTAGAAGAAATTGGTGTAAATTGGAAACAAGCAGTTTTTTATAAAACTGTCATAAGTGATCTATCCGACTTAGCAAATGTATATTATGACATACTAGTGTTTTTTAGCCCTTCCGGCATCGAATCATTATTTCATAATTTCCCGAATTTTAAGCAAAACAAGACACGAATAGCTGTCTTTGGAAATACAACAGTTAAAGCTGTAGAAAACAAAGGCCTTAGGGTTGATATTTCTGCTCCTAGTAAGGATACCCCGTCAATGAGCATGGCTCTTGAACGTTATATAAAAAAAATGAATAAAAAATAATATTCATTTTTTCCATTTTTTAAATTTCTTATTGTTTGAAAATGTTTTTTGTACATTTAATCAATTTAAATATTATGCTCTACAGAGTAATTTTTATAACACTAATTTTTACACTTATAAGCTGTAATGATGAGCCTTATGGCTCTACAAACACAGAAAATAGTGATTTAGATGGAAACGATCCAGTTAATGAATTTACCCCTTTAAACGGGTACTGGAAATACAATGTAGTTGGCTCAAGTGAGGATTTACCTGAGATGAATTTCTTAGCATCTGATTCTGTTTACGTTTCTGAAATTTTTCAAGATTCTTTTAAAATATCTGTTAACGATGACGGCATTGCTAATGGAACTATGAATATGATCTTATCAAGTGGAAATTTATACAGCACCCCTACCTCTTTGAGTTTAGACGGTATCATAAATATTCCTGAGGATTTATCAAGTATTGAATTACTAAATAATATTACATTGACAGGCTTAAAAATCTTTGATTTAAGTGTTGAAAATGGTGATATTATGTTTTTTCAAGAAGATTCTTTTAGTAATAGTATAGAATTGGAAGAGACTGAAATACCAATTGAATTAAGTTATGAAATTCAAACTAAAAAAAACAATTTTCATAACTCTATAAATCTTAACGGAATAAGTTACAACAACGTATTTGAAGGAAATTTAGCGTTCTCTATTTCTGTTAATGCAACATTCTCATTGTTTGGGTTTTCACAAACTGTAGCAATATTTGAACCCCAGGATATAATCTCAATTAACTACTATTATGCAGAATCAATTGGATTAGTAAGAGCAGAGTCTTATCAAGGATACGAAATATCAACAGGACTTACTCAATTATCTAATTTAACAGGTTTTACTATTGATTTTCCAACAAATTTAGAGATTGAAGTTATCGAGGAATTAAATGAATTTATTGTAGAATAGTTTTCTAACTAAAAAAAACCTTGAACATAAAAAATACGTAAATTAGTACAAGTAAAAAACCTTCTTTTAATTGTAATTTATTACGTTTTGAAATTATAACTAATGGCAAAAGAGCAAATACAAAAGCTAACATCCATAAAACATCTCTTGAAAGAATTTCGGGATCTTCAATAGTTATATTGTCTACAATTGCTGTCAGACCTAAAACTGAACCAATATTAAAAATATTAGAACCAATAAGGTTCCCCAGAGATAATGCCCTTTCTTTTTTGATCACTGCGACAACAGATGCTGCTAGCTCGGGAACACTCGTTCCAAGTGCAACTAGTGAAACTGATATTACAGCTTCACTCATTCCAAGCTGACTAGCTACTGAAACCGCTCCATTTACCAACCAATCAGCTCCATAATAAAGCGATATACCACCTATTATAAGCCAAATAATAATTTTAAAATTAGAAACACTTGATAAAGAATTCATTTCATTGTCTATTTCAAATTTAGAAACACGAGATTTCTTTATTAGTAAAATAATAAATGCTAGTAATGTTGTAAATAAAATAACGCCCTCTGTTGAAGACAATTGGTAATCATTTCTTAAAAAGAAGTAAACAAGAAGTGAAAAAATGAGTAATGCAGGCCAATTAAATTTATAAAAAGATTTATCAACCTCTATGGTTGTGCAAATTGCTGTAATTCCTAAAACAAGACCAATATTGGCGATATTTGACCCTATCACATTATTGATTGCAATATCAGGAGAACCTTGAAGTGCTGCGTTTAAACTTACCAAAAGCTCTGGCATAGAGGTCGCGAAAGAGACCACAGTAAGTCCAATAACCATTTTTGATAGATTTAACTTAAATGAAAGACTAACTGATGCACGAACTAGAAAGTCTCCTCCAATTACAAGAAGAACGAAGCCTAAAAGCATAAAAACAATATCCATAGAAATTATTTTTAACGAAGATAAACTAAGATTTCAGAATAGTTAGATATATCACAAAAAATTCTATTTTTGGAACATGAAATTAATTTTTAAAGCTTTAGCACATTTAAATAAATTACTATTACCTAGTATGACAAAAAACCGATTGGATTTGAACGAGGCATCCAAGTTTGAAATGTTACTTCTAGGTTGGCGAACTTTTGTAACTAAAAGGGCTTTAGATTAATGCCTAATTATCATTTTTTACTTCAATTTAAATGTTTAGAATCGATAAGAAGACTGTAAGAGGTGTTGAGTTTATAGAACTCAGAAGTTCTGACTCAAGTACCAAGCTATGTTTATGTTTAAACAAAGGAGGGAGTGTTGATAAACTTAAAATCAAAAATAGAACTATCATAACAAACTTGCATCCAATCCCATTCAATAAATGTTATCCATCTTCAATTTTATTTCCTTTTGTAAACAGAATAAAAGACGGAGTATATAATTTCAAAAATAAGAAATACCAATTTTACTGTAATGAAAAAAGTGCAAATAATGCTATTCATGGCTTAGTTTACAATAAATATTTTCATTGTAGTAGAGAAAAATTGACTAATAAATATGCAAGTATTAAACTTTGTTACGAAGAAGTTAAAATAAATGATTCTTTCCCATTTTATTATCGTGTAGAGCTTAATTATAAATTAACAAGAAAATCTTTAGAACTTAGGGTTAAAATAATTAATACTGGAGAGGAGAAATTCCCATTTACAGTAGGTTGGCATCCGTATTTTAAATCATATGAACTGAGTCAAAGCAATTTGTTATTTTCAACAAATAAAAAACTTTTATCAGATTCTAAGAAAATAACAATTAAGGTTGAGGATTGTAATTTAAAAATGCCTTTTAGTTTAAAGAATAAAACTTTAGATGAGGCATACATCTTAAATGATAATACTGTAGAATTTTCTACATCAAAATATGATTTAAAATTAAGTTCATCACAAAATGAAAATTATTTACAGCTTTATACGCCAAAAGACTTTGATGCAATCGCAATTGAGCCAATGACTGGTATTTCAGACAGTTTTAATAACAAAATTGGATTGAAAGAATTATCCCCTAAAAAGTCTTTCGAGATCACTTGGAGTCTAGATGTTATTCCAAAGTGAAATTATGGATCAAATAGCCCCCTTTAATATTTTAAAACTATCTTGTTTGTTTTTAGTTTTTATCGTAATTATATATAAACCAACATTTAAATTTGAAAGTTTTAATTTTATAGATTCATCAATGAAATTTAAAGGTCCCTCTAAAATAATTTGACCAAATTGATTTGTGATTTGAAATGAGCAGTCATGACCATAACAATCAGATAAAGGTTTAATATTGATATAATCATGAAATGGATTAGGATAGATTAACCAATCTTTGGAATTAAAATCATTTGAACCTAAGTTTTGATTAAGACAGGACTCGGGAACGCTGTAGGAGCTTTTCACTAAGTCTTGTATTTTAGATTCGGTAAAACTAGCATTACTAATGTTTTCCAAAAATGTATTATCGATGTTTTGATCGTCAGCTGCTAGAAAATCTTGCATTAACGTTGCAATGACTTGTCTATAATCAAATTGTACTGATTCAATCTGATAGTTATTAGTTGAGGTAGCTTCACTAAAATCAACATTTACACCAGAAACACCACTTTTTATTGGCTTCCCAAAAACAAACACAGGAGCTACTTCTCCGTGATCAGTTCCTAAGCTACCATTTTCTTTAGCTTTTCTTCCAAATTCAGATATTGTAATTCCAACAACATCATCTCCAACACTGTCTGAATTTATATCAGTGGTAAAAGCCTCAACAGCAGAAGATAATTCATCTAATAAATCATAATGTTTACCTAGTATATCACCAGATCCTTGAACCTGGTTGTTGTGTGTATCAAAACCTCCCAATCTAACAAGGTAAACTTTAGTTTGAATTCCTCCCCTGATTAATCTTGCAACTGTTTTAAGTTGATCTGCAAGGTCAGTGTCTGGATAATTTGAACTAGTATAATTACTACCATTACTAAAAGCAGTTGAAATTGCTTGGGCATAAGTGTTAGAAAATGCGTCAGTATCTACAATATATTGCAACTCATCACCATAATGAGAATTTGGGAAATTAGTAGGATATTCACCTGAAAGCCCACTTAAAACAGAGTAAAAATTTTCAGAGTCTTGACCACTTAAGTTTATTGCTAAACCATGCTCATTTTCACCATGAAAGCCCAGAGAAGTATTCCTAGATCCAATTTGGATTCCCATTGGATAAGCTGAGGGTATTAAATCAGCATAATGATTTTCCATAAAACGTCCTATCCAGCCATTATTTTGACCATTATTCCAATTATTACCATCATTCCCTGTATTGTAAATATCAATTGACGCAAAATGGCTCTTGTTTGCGGATGGATAACCAACAGATTGAATTACCTTAAGTTGATCTTGATCGAATAAATTATAAAGACCCGACAGTTTAGGATGGAATGCAATATCCTGGTTAGTACCCATTAGATTTGAATCAATATTGCTTAGGGGCATCAAAACAGAGGATGGAATATGAATTGTTGGACGCATATTAACATAATCTGAATAAACACTTAATGGAACAATTGTATTTATACCATCATTTCCACCTTTAAGTTCAATTAAAACTATTTTACGGTTTGAAAAATCGCAATTAAAATTATTATTTAAAAATTTGAATGAAGCATTGACTTGTACAGGCAATAATCCAGCTGCGGATGCTGTACTTGTTAGCTTTACAAATTGTCTACGCTTCATATTAATTTTAAAATTTACATCAACTGAAATTCAGGAGCATTAATTAATTTTGTGAAAAGTGAATCTAATCGAGTTTTGACTTGAACGTCATCTCCATTTGTAATATAATCTGACCAAGCTGCAGCCCAATAACCTGAATTTGAATCATTTAATATCTCTGTAAAATAATCTAAACGGTCTGAATCTAAAGACTCACAAAAAAACAATTCGGACAACTCTGTAACAAGTGTTGTTGAATTATATGGATCTGATATATTATTTGAATCAGAAATAAAATCAATACAATTAAATTGAACTTTGATATTTTGATAGTAATTATTACCATTGGAATTTGTTTGAATACCTAAAATTTTATTTTTACCTGAAATTAAAGATTCAATTGTTTTATAGCGAGCTACAATAGTGTTAGAACTAAACCAACTACGGTCAAAATTTGGCCCTTGATAATCTCCAGGGTAACCTGCCACAGAATCAGGTGAAAAAATATTCATTCCAGCACCTGGGAAAAAAGTATTATGACAAAAGTTCCAATAAAAATGATAAAAGTCTAGCTGATCAATTGACCAACTACTAGGAGCGTTTGAACTAGAAGCTTCTGGATTTGGAATAGGCATATCAATTAATGAAATAAGTTCACTTATAAGCTGCACAGGGGGTTTAACCATACCCCCAACAATTTCATTAGTTGAATCAGAATTATCTTCATCATAAAAATGTTGTGATTGTAATAAAGTCTGAACCACAGATAATAGGTTGTAGTTTGAATTCATTAGTTGAACTGATAATGGAGAAATAATATTATTTTCAACATCGCTACCCAATTCTCTCCTTACAAAAAACCTGTAAGCTTTGCGACAATATGATTTCGCAGTTTCCAAATTTGAAAAAATCATTTCAACAAAATCATCAACTTCATCAATAACTCCTTCTTGATCTGTTCCCCCACCAATGGTCTGATTACTAAAAGCACTACTAAATTCTTTTTGACCTGTATCATGTTGAGAAACATTTACATATCCAAATGGTATTCCTGTGTCTGGATCAACAGTATCTCGTAGTGGTTTTACTTTAATACCGGAAAAAACCCTAGCTGCTTGTTGAATATCGTCTTCAGTATAATTTGTATAATTACCTTGTGCTATTTGAGGTCCCTTAAGAATTGTGAATAATTCCAAAAACTCTCGGGCGTAGTTTTCATTTGGATTATTTTTATTATTTGTTGTGTTATCTAAATAATACAACATCGCATTGTCAAATGATATTTTTTTAGCTAGAGTTTTTATACTGCCAAGGGCATAAAAATCAAGTAGTTTTAAATAGTCATAAAAATATGATGATTTGCCTGCACCATTATTTTTAGAAACAGTAAAACAAGTATGCAAAAAGTAAACAAGCTTATGCTTCAAACAATTTTGCTTTAACATATTATACCACCACCAGCCAGTTACTATTCCTCTTTTTTTATTTTGCCCATAGGGATATGAAGATGGAGGATTTCCGTTATGAATCCAAAAACCGTCTATTGAACCATTTTGATTGTTTGTAGTAGTATCGTATGGGTCTTGCCAAGGGGTAGTAGTATTAACAGACAACTCCGATACTGCCTGAGCAGGGGTTAATGTTGCAAAATAATTCAATGTAGGTTTAGAATAATGAAAACAAGCGCGTCTTAGCAAGTGCTTCGCTTTTCGTATACCTAAAACTGATGTAGACGGTGATAGTGACGCCATTGAATATAATTTTACTGAAATTTTTTTATAAATTTAGTGAATTTCATTTTAATGAAATT
>TARA_B100001175_G_scaffold106495_2_pt1 | contig 14398 bp, 10 predicted proteins | sample TARA_B100001175 | Tara Oceans TARA_B100001175
CGACTCTGCATCAATTTAGTTGTTGCCTCTGCTGTATCTCCATATTCAAGGCGTGCTTTAGTCAACTCCTGTTTTAAATGAACTATCCGTTTAGAGTGTTTTAAAGATTGAGCTAGATCGTTAAGTTCATGGGGATCATTTTTTAAATCATAAAACGCAACTCGGTCTGACTTTGGTCTATAAAAGAGTTTCCATCTGTCATCACGAATGGCTCGTTGATCATCCATATAAGCCGTAAAAAGATACTCCCTAACCGTGTCTTCTTTTCCGTTAATAATTCCTGACAAACTTTTCCCTTCAACTCCTTCAGGAACAGGTAGCCCAGTTAGACCACAGAGTGTGGGGTATATGTCGTAAAGGTAAACTAATGCATCAGATTCACCCTTAGGAATTTTGGATCCACTGAATACCATTTGTACACGAGAAGTGTGCTCGAAAGCATTATGCTTGCCATTCTGGCCGTGGCTATTCATTGCCATACCATGATCTGTAGCAAACAAAATTATTGTGTCATCAATCTGGCCGGTTCTCTCTAGTGACTTAATCACCCTCCCTATATGGTGGTCGAGATGCGAAACCAAACCATAATATAAGGCTAATTGATTTTTCGCTCTGTCGATTGGCGACTCATCTGCATCTCCACCTCCTCGGCGAGAACGACCAAAACCACCAGAACGACCAATGCCGGGACGTTCGTCCACCAAGTCAGGTCGAAGCGCAGCATGATTAGGGGGCAAAGTAATTTTTTTAGGATCATACATGGCAGCCCATTTCCCCGGGGGAGTCACCGGAGAATGCGGTGCAGTGAATGGGATATAGCAAAAGAAAGGCTCATCAGACTTCTCTCGTCTCTCAATGAATTCAATTGCCGCATCCGCGAATATTTCAGTGGAAAAGGATTCACCGGAATCGTACGGCACCATTAATCCAGCTATCATTCGGTGGACGGGAATACCAATGTGAGAGCGAGCAGCCCCACCTAAGAACACTGCCTCAGCCTCATCAAAAGATCTCTCGAAAGACAAGGCTCCATTATGCCACTTACCTGTAGCAAAGGTATGATAACCTCCTTTTTGAAGGGACTGTGGAAGAAGCATCCCAGAGTCAAGGCGAAGCGGCGCTCGAAAAAGAGATTTGCCACTCATGATCATTGCCCTACTCGGCAAACATGTTGCATTAGTCATAGAGCCTTGTATGTAGGCCTGTTTAAAAACAAAGCCATCTCGGAAAATACTATCCATGTTTGGTGTCTTAATGTCGGTATTTCCGACTGCACCAAAAGCGTCTGGTCGCTGATCATCCGTAAATATAAACAACACATTGGGCTGTTTGGATGCATTCATATAGTTTGAGGAAGTTAGAACGCAAAACAACAAGGAGAAGAGAAAGATAGTACGATTCATCTTATAAATAGTATTAAGTGAAACGAAAAACACTCGAAAACGTTACAAAAAAACATTTTTTTATAAATAGGTTTATCAGAATGCAAACTTCTGAAAAATTTAACTAAAATCTCATTATTATAAATAAATATAAATCCTCAATCCTAATCCAGATCTACAACATAAGGGGGATTATCGAAGGTAGTCCCATCTCCAAGAACACGAGGATCACGCAATTTTCTTAAACGATTCATCAACTGACGATTAAGCTTTTTCTTTACAGAAAGATATTTTTTTTCTTTGGCCAAATTCTTTATTTGATCGGGATCACTTTCTAATTTGTAAAGCTCCTCTCGCGGGCGTTTAGCAAATGCGTAGTCATAATACCATTTCCATTTATCATCATTCCTATGTTCAATAATCCAGGCTTTGGTTGGGCTAGCATCAAGATCTCCATAAGTAATAAAGGTATTATTCTCTAGCAAATTGTAATCCGGAGTCTTTTTGTTGGTGATGTTGTAGGGGTTACCCATCGGCCATCGATCTGGAGCAAAATTAATAATATAAAGATACTCACTCGTACGAAGCGCTCGTTGAGGATAAGGTAAAAAACCTTCGCGAGCTTTAGCTACATGACGTTCGCGACCCGTAATTACCCAACTACGTTTCTTATTTACAATTCCTTGTTTTTTGGATTTCAAAACAGGAACAAGACTGCGACCAGTCATAACTTTTGGTGGTTTTACTCCCCCGATATCCAAGAAAGTTGGCGCGAGATCCATAAGGTTTACAAAATCGTCCACCACCCGGCCTCCTGGTTTTCCTGGCCACCAAATTGCAAGCGGGACATGTACTCCAAAATCATAAAGATTACATTTTCCACCCGGAAATCCCGGAGCACCATGATCCCCGCTGATTACTACGACTGTATTCTCTAATTCACCCAACTCTTTAAGTCTCTTGAGTATCAAGCCTAAAGCAGAGTCAAAAGCTTGGACCTCACCGAGATAATCAGCAAAATCTTGACGGACTTCGTGTACATCAGGCAAAAACTTAGGTAATTTGCCCTTAAGCTCATCTGGATTAATCCCCCAAAGAGCCTTACCAGAACCTTTGGTCCATTTACGATGAACGAGTGTTGGGCCAAACCAATAACAGAAAGGCTTACTTTTTTCACGGGCATCAATGAATGAATTAAAATTGCCCATCACCTCATCATAAAGCACCTGCTTAGCTGCTCGAACTGTCATCCCCTCACCCACTCGTCTAGTTGTTAATTGTGAAAAACCATTAAACATGCGCCCACTCTTTTCATAGGCATACTTCCCGGCACCATAAGGCGCATCTTTAGGGAACCCTGGTGTCCAAACTTTATAGGTCTCCCCTATGTGATACCCTGCATCACGTAACATTAAAGGATACACTGGTATCTCAGGGTCCCACTTCGCACCCTGCAAAATAGCTCCCATACCGGTGCGAAAAAAATACTGACCCGACAACAAAGAACTTCGACAGGGGGTGCATGAAGGGGCTGTAACAAAAGCATTTTTAAATAAAACCCCTTTCTGGGCAACTTCATCGAAAATCGGAGTTTTGATAACTGTATTTGGACCTGGCCTTTTTTCAACTTTCGAATAGGCACTGGCGTATTTGCCCCAGTCATCTGCGAATGCGAATATTATGTTAGGCCTTTTTTCGTTGGAATACCCTATTGATGTAATTAATATTCCTGACCAAAAAAATAATAAAATCCTTTTCATAATGATAATAAATAATTCAAAGCAATGTGATTTGTTAAAAGTTGATGACTCACATGCCCATTATCCCAACACATTTCTTTCACTCAAGAAATTATTAAAACGCATGGTTTTTGGTTTATTATTTGGACTAATTTCATTTGAAGTCACAAATATAGACGCTTCCGAATGGAATCAGTGGCGAGGTAATCTGCGGGATGGAAGCCATAAGTCTCCCATCCCGTGGCCAGAAAGCATTGATAAAAATAAATTATCTGAGACTTGGACCAGTGAAGATATAGGATCTAGTTATTCGGGTCCAATAACAAACGGTGAATTAATTTTCACAACAGAGTCTACTAAGGGAAAAGAATCTGTGTTGGCCTACTCACTCAAGGACGGAAAATTAAAGTGGAAACAAACATGGTCAGGCGAAATGAAAGTCCCTTTTTTTGCAGCTCGTAATGGCAGCTGGATTCGTTCAACCCCAGCAGTAGCAAACGGAAAAGTCTTTGTTGGTGGCATGAGAGATCACTTCCTTTGCCTAGACTCCCAAACAGGAGAAATATTGTGGGAAATTGATTTTCCAAAAAAATATGGAACTTCATTACCCGACTTTGGCTTCGCAAGTTCGCCAATGACAGATGACAAACATGTCTACGTTCAAGCAGGTGCCAGTTTTAACAAGATAGACCAAAAGACTGGCACTGTAATTTGGAGAACCTTGAATGATAAGGGGGGAATGTATGGCAGTGCTTTTGCTTCTCCATCTTTTGCTACTATTAACGGACAAGAACAAATCCTTGTTCAAACGCGAGCCGATCTAAACGGCATAAACAATGTTGATGGCAAAGTATTATGGAATATTCCTATAAAGGCATTCCGCAACATGAACATTCTTACACCTCTGGCTTTTGATAATGGGATTTACACAAGCACTTATGGAGGGGGTTCTTCTTTTATTAAATTAGACAAGAATGAGAAGAACAGTTGGTCTGCCGACATCAAATGGAACAACAAATCCCAAGGATACATGTGTAGTCCTGTTCAGTACAACGGGAAAGTTTACCTCCACTTAAGAAGTAATCGTTTCGCGTGTTTTGATCTCAAAACTGGCAAAGAAGAATGGGTTAGTTCCAAAAGCTTTGGTAAGTATATGAGTTTAGTCATCAACGGTGACAAAATATTGGCTTTAGACCAAAAAGGCATTCTTTACCTTATCAAGGCCGATCCAGAAAAGTTGAATATTTTATCTGAAAGACGAATTATTGAGGGTGAATCCTGGGCGCATCTTGGCATTCAAAACAAAACTATGATGATAAGAAGCCTTAATAATCTGCATGTTTTTAAATGGAAAGATTGAATTAATTCCGCTGAGCTCTTGCGACTATATTTCTATGCTTGTTGAATTGCTTTCTAAGTGATCTAGACAAGTCATCTTGCAAACTCTGAATTTCTTTGTAAGAAGCTACGTTTTTCGGATTAGGTTCAGCTGTCTCTCGACTATTTAACTTAACGAAACGATCAGTTATTTCTTCGATACCTAAATTAGCAGCCTCTTTCTGGTTCCTAAATGTCCACAAGGCCTGTAAAGCAGCGCCATATGCAGCGCCCTCACTTACTCTGAGAGTAACGACTTGAGCATTAAAAACATCAGCCATGATTTGTCGCCACAATTTAGATTTAGATCCCCCTCCCGTCGCTCTGATTTGTGAAGGTTTAACACCTAGTTTACTTAATCGACGCAAGCCATAATTCATACCTAGAGTGACTCCCTCCATTGTTGCTCGTGCAAAATGCTTTTCGGTAAAGGTACCTGCTCGCACACCAAAATAAACACCCGTTCCATCAGGCACATTGGGCGTACGTTCTCCCTCAAGATAAGGCAATAACAACAAACCATCCGAACCAACTGGAGCTTTTCTTGCCGCAGCTTCGTACTGGGAATGAGTCCATTTAAAATCCTTTCGAATTAATTCAGTAGCTACTGTTACATTCATTGTACAGAGTAACGGAAGCCAACGATTGGTCGAATCACAAAAAGCCGCGATCTCACCTTTAGGATCAATAATTGGTTTTCCAGCGCATGCATATATCGTTCCGCTTGTCCCAAAACTGGCAGTCACAACTCCGGGGGTGGTATTACCAGTACCAATTGCCCCCATCATATTATCCCCTCCACCAGCACTTACAATCACGTCAGAATTAAGGCCTAAACGTTTAGCTGTAGAGGCCGTTAACTTACCAGCCTCCTGATCACTTGAAATTAATTTCGGCATCTTAGATTCCAGTCTAGCATCGATCGCTTTTAATATCTTTTTTGACCATTTTCGAGTGCGAACATTAAGAAGTGCTGTTCCACTAGCATCTCCATACTCCATAACAGTATTGCCAGTCAGCCAAAAATTTAAGTAATCATGCGGAAGTAAAACGGTAGCCAAGCGATTGAAATTTTTTGGCTCATTTCGTTTTAGCCAAAGAATCTTACCAGCAGTAAACCCAGGGAGAACAGAATTGCCAATTTCCTTAATTGAGCCTTTGAGACCTCCAAGCTTTTCCATAATCTCATCACACTCCTTTGATGTTGATGTATCACACCATAGCTTTGCAGGTCGAATGACATTACCCTTTTTATCTAATGGCACAAAACCATGCTGCTGACCGCTTACCCCAATAGCACGTACTTCAACTGCTCTCGCTTTAGCCCTTTTCAAGGCAGTACGAACACTCGACTCTGCCGCTTTAATCCAATCAGATGGATCCTGTTCCTTGGCCCCAGCCGGAAGACCACTAATCAAACCATAAGCCTTGGTACCTTCACCAAGTACCTTGCCATTTTTCACATCAACCACTAATGCCTTGGTTGACTGTGTACCGCTATCAATGCCTATCACTAGCTCTCTCATAATTCGAATTTAAAAAAAGACGGTTGGCGGAAATACCACAACATCACGACTCAGCCAACTAAGAAGATTACATGACTTAAGTTATTTAATGCTCTCATACATCAATAATATCATCATTCTTATCAGATTTCTTCTGAGTCGCTCTGGCTCCCATCCCGCTGGGCGTATGAATATTAAAAGCACTTATTTGGGCAGCAAATTTTGCCTTAACGCGTTTTCTAATAATGGCACGGAAGCTTGGAACCATTAGTAAAAAACCAACAAGATCGGTCAAAAGCCCAGGTGTCAACAATACAACACCCCCTATCAAGACCAATAAACCATCCACTAACTCTGCAGTAGGCACACGCCCCGCAGCAGTCTCAGACTGTATCTTTGCTAAAATTGATAAACCCTGACTTTTAGCTAAGTATGCGCCCCAAGCCCCTGTTAGGGCTACCAAAATAATCGTTGGGAACAAACCAACTCGACCACCCACCACAACGAGTAAAAACAGCTCTACAAGAGGAACAATAATAAAAAGGATTAGCATTCTTACATACATAATTTTTTTCTATACTCTAGCCTAATACCTCACCCATATGTTCTCCGAAACGAGCATAGGTTTCTAAGCCGTTAGAAGTATTTTTTAACAAATCAGGGTCAAACTGCATCCGATCTTTTTCAAAAAGCATCACTACACTAGACCCGCCAAAGGCAAAGTATCCCTTTTCTTCTCCTTTTACCACCCGTTCTCCAGGCATGTAAGTTTGCAAAATACTACCAACCATTGTCGCACCTACCTCTACAATTTGTACCTTACCAAAATGATCAGACTCTAAAGAAGTAACTACTCGTTTGTTTTCCCAAAATATTTTTGGACGTTTTACAAGTGCAATAGGATTCACAGAATAAAGCCAACCATTGATAAGTCTAGGAACCCCAGCATTTCCGCTACAAGGGAAATGAAACCTGTGATAATCAACAGGGCAAAGTCTAGAGAGCAACATCGACCCTCCATTATAACGCTTGGCTAAATCTTCATCACCTAAAAATTGAACTAAATCAAACGATTGGCCTTTCACGAAGAAATTGTTCTCAGATGAAATATTAGCAAACGCCATATGTCTCCCATCGGCAGGGAAAATCACCGAATTAACTGACTCATCAACAGGTCGCGATTCGGGTTTAAGTTTCCGATAAAAAAATTCGTTAAAGGACAAATACTCTCCGGTATCTTCTGCAAATTCTGACTCATCTAAACCATACTTATTAATAAATGGCTTAATTTTTAGAGAGCTTTTAAGTTCGTCCATCATTCGCCCATAATAAGCAGATACAATCCAACGGCGGATCAACAACCACTGAGCTATATGACCAAGCGGGTTACCATAAACCCAACGAAGCGCCCTTTCGCCATAGATTTTCTCTGTCTTAAGCTCGCTACTATAGCGATCCACATAACGAATCTCACCATTGGCCAGATTATCCTCAACAGTCATGAAAGGGAATTATAACTGCCTGATTACTAATTGAAAATCACAGTATGTAATTAATTGAAACCTTTGGTACTAATTTGGTGTCTAATATATAAGTATTATTATTATGAAAAAAAATAACCTTAAAAATCTTTGGATTGGCTTATTCCTATTCTTTGTCAATTCAACACTTATTGCCGATAATTGGCCTAATTGGCGAGGGCCAAAAGCAAATGGTGTAGCCCCAAACGGCAATCCACCAGCGGAGTTTTCTGAAAACAAAAATGTTCAATGGAAGATTAATTTACCAGGCTCTGGAAGCTCAACTCCTGTCATATGGAAGGATGAAGTATTTATTCTAGCTGCAGAAAAAACCGGAAAAAAAGCTGCAGGAAGCGAAGATGAAACGTCTAATGAACGGAGAAATAATAATTCTCAAAGAAGACAGCGCCCTGAAGGGCGAAGCAGTGAACGTGGCTCTAGTGCAAATCGTAACGGTTTCGGAGGAAACTCATTCAACCGTGAAGAAATGATGAAGCGATTTGATAAAGATGGTGATGGTGAATTGAATGATGCTGAAAGACAAGCAATGCGCGATGAATTTCGCCAGCAATTTAGTCGCAACCGCGGTAGCGATAGAAGGAGTAACGAACGCAGTCGCCGAGGAGGACGCTCCGGATCGGGCTCTAGTCGAGGAGGGTTTGGTGGAGGGCGAAAACCAACTGAGGAATATCGTTTTTCTCTAATCTCTTACGATCGAGAAAGCGGAAAAGAAAATTGGCGATCAATAGCTACTACGGCGATACCACATGAAGGGCATCACCGCGATCATGGTTACGCCTCAGCCTCACCCGTAACAGATGGAAAAAACATAATAGTAAGCTTTGGTTCTCGTGGTTTGTACTGCTTCGACATGAAAGGAAAAATAGAATGGAAAAAAGATTTTGGTGATATGCGAACTAGAAATAGTTTTGGAGAGGGAAGCTCCCCTACGCTTCATGAGAACACAATAGTTTTACTCTGGGATCAAGAGGATGATTCTTATATTTACGCTATCAACAAAAAAAACGGAAAGATAAAATGGAAACGTGAACGCAATGAAGCTACCGGCTGGTGCACACCTGTTGTGACAACCCATAAGGGGGTCACTCAAGTCCTTGTGAATGGTTCCAAAGCTGTTAGAAGTTATAGACTTAACGACGGAAAACTTCTTTGGCAATGTAGTGGACAAACAGGCAACCCTGTTCCTTCTATCGTAGTTGATAAACAAAATGCCTATGCCATGAGCGGTTTTCGAGGTGCTTACATAGCCGCAATAAAACTGGGAGGAGACGGAGACCTTACTGGAACTGAGTCAGTTGCTTGGACAGCAAATAGAGGAACCCCTTATGTACCGTCCCCTTTGCTGAGCAACGATCGCATTTGGTATCTTGCTGGCAATAATGGCATTCTTTCAGTTCGCGATACAAAGTCAGGTAAATCATTAATTGAAGGCGAAAGGCTAACTGGAATCAGCGGAGTTTATGCTTCTCCGGTTAGTGCAAGTGGAAAGGTGTATATAGTAGGTCGTAATGGATCGATAATTGTACTTAAAGATAGCGCCAAATTTGAGGTGTTGGCATCAAACAAACTAGATGAAAAGTTCGACTGTTCGCCTGCTATTGTAGGCAACCAACTTTTCCTTCGAGGTAAAGAACATCTCTATTGCATAGCAAATAATTAAATATAGGATATGTTTAGCCTACTTAAGCCCATTTTTTAATTAGCAGCCTAACAGCATAACTCAAAATTACAGGTAACAAGGCCAGAAGTAAGAGGATAAGGCATAGGGCATTCACTTGCCCGTGATGTCCATAGTGAAGCAAATTAAACACTCTTAAAGCCAGTGTTTCCCCGCCTGGCGGAACGATCATTACTATTGTTTCTGTGTCCCATAAACAAAGTAAATAAATAACATACCAAACTGCAGCTATCGCCCAACCTGCTTGTGGCAGCACTAGATGTCTGCATCGTTGCCACCAAGGCATACCAAAGAGATTAGTAGCATTTAAAAGATCGGTATCAATAGAGTTTTTGATTCCATGCATTCCTTCCCATCCAAGCGCAAAATATCTTATCCCTAGTGCTGTAATAACCATACAACCGCTCCCATAGAACCAATCCAGAGAGGGGCGATTAAATATAGAGATCCAAATAACTCCAATTAATACTCCTGGTAAAAATAGGAATAACCAAGTTAAACGAAATCCCTTTAGACTACTGGTCAATAGACCTAAAATAGTAATGAATGTTGCCGTTAAAAATGAAAACCAAAACGAATTAAAAATAGAACGCGAGCCCGCTTGTATAGCCTCTAAAAAAACAAACCATGTCTGCCCATTTAATAACAAATGACCTAGTGGTAATAAAAGCGAAACAATAATCATAGCCCCAAACAATACTGAAGAAGAATACCGTATTACGCAGCCAAGACGTTTCATGAAAACATTTAAACCCAAACCTTGACTTTCCCAAGGCCAAGCAATTACACGGCCTCTAAAGGCCAATAAAATAAGTATTGGAATCAATGCCAAGATCCATCCATACTGCCAAGCCATTTTAAAATTATAAGTAGAACTAAACTGCACCCAAAACTGAGCAGGAAAAACCTTCACCTGTAAAATTGCTGGCACTGCAATGTTGTTGAATGCCAAGACAAAAACAATCACACCTGACTGAAACAATGCCGCATTCGAAAGTGGAAACAATATACACTTTACCAATCCTAATCCACTAAGCCCTGGTTCTGCATCCAATAATTCGGGAGTCAATCGCTTTAGTGCTCCAAACGACATTAGGCATGGTACAGGCCACAACATCATGGCTAATACCCAAATCGCTCCACCGAACGAATATGCATCAATTGGTACCCATGGCTTTAACAATCCTACTTTTCCAAATAATGCCAACCAAGTGTTTATCACTAAGAACGGAGGTAATGAAAAGGAAGCAACAACTCCAATGAGAAATATATTACGTTTCCAACCTCTGGCTCCGACAAGAAATAAGGAAGTTCCCCAACCAATCCCTACTGCCAAAAAAGCTACTAATATCGCTAAAACAAAACTGTCGATTAATAACCACCAACTCATTTAATCAAGAAAAACGGATTTAAGCTCATTAACTGCAATTTCGTTTTCGGCAACTATCCTTTGCCAATCAATTTTTTGACTAGATCCGGATGAAAAAGAATCAAGGGCTCCTGCCTCAATTAAAGAATCCTTTACTGAGTTTGATTGGAGATATTCAGCCAGACGCTTAGACAAATTTTGATATGGTGACCCCGCAATATATCCAATTGAATTACGAATTATAAATCCATCCTCAACAATTGATTTCCCAGCTATGGGTAATTGATTTTTTAATCCGGCTCTAATGTCATCTGAGTCAGTTATTCCAAGAGCTACTTCCCCTCTCCCTACCAATTGTACCACCACAGAATTCCCATCCACTGTAATTACATCGTTGGCAATCAACCCTCTGCACCACTGTTTCCATCTCTTCTTACCCCATTTTTGTCTCAATATTTGAAAATGCGTAGAGGTAGATCCAAACAGAGGAAGAGCAATTGCAACTTTACTGCGCCAATGTGCATTTGTAAGTGTAAATAAATCCTTTGGAATCGATGCCATTGAAATCTGGTTTGTATTCCAAACCCATTGGCGTGTTCGCGTTCCAAACGCCTCAATCCTCATACTTGTATTGAGCACCCCTTTAGTAGCAAGTTGCCTCGTTCTTAGTTCTTCATTATTCCAAAATAAATCACATTGAGGGTTATTTTTTTCAAAGATTAATCGGTTCACCAAACCAACAGTTTTGACAGCTTCACTGTCATAAATCGCACGTATCTTAATACCAGATTGCTTCTCAAAATCTCGAAGTATGGGCTCAGCGTAAACCTGATCCTGAGAAGTATATATTGTTAGAGAATCTCTCTTAGATCCACAACCAACCAGCAATGCTAACAAAACCCAAAAAAACAAATATTTACTTAAACTAGTCATGCCGTACGCCGATGGTAGAACCACCATTCAAACATTATTAACAATAGGCAAAGTATCGCAAACCAGCGCCACAACTCCTTATCTGAATCTACCTTCATTGTTGCCTCCACTCGACCGTATTGCCCTAACTTTAAGACATCTCGAGTTTGAACATCACTCTCAGCTGAATCGAGGAGATTTACACAAAACTTAATTTCATTGGTTCCAGAGTTAGCATGATATACACCTTGCTGAAATGTATCAGCAAAAATCAGTTCTCCATTAGGCATTGTAGACATTGTAACTTTTTCACCATCAGGAAGTGTTACCTTAACAAGTGAAATCTCCTCTGCCATAGGCACACTGAATACTTCTCCTACTTGCAGATTCTCTATAAGTTTAGGATTCAACCAATCGATAGCATTGGCTATAAAAAGCGGAAAGGACACTCGCAATGGCCAGGTACTATCTAACGGATTGAAACCAACCCAAATTGCGAGCTTATCATTCTTTTTACCTGCAGCTATCAATGGAGCAGCTTGGGATTCTACAATAGGCGTCATCCAATTTGGCAATTCAGCATTTAATGATTGCGCAACCTGAACATTGTCAAAGTTTACAAATCTAAGAATTTTGTGAGTGCTCTTCCAATCAACAATTGGGGGGCTTTCCAATAACCCTATTGGTTCGAACCAATTGGTTGACTGCGTATTAATTGCCATAACATTAACACTTGGCCAAACTCTGGGCTTAACAGAATCAAGTACCACAACATCAACCTTGGGAGTGGGATTTGTAAAACTAGATTTCACAATCAAATCTATATCAGCAATACTTCGAATCGCTTTTTCAAGAAACACATTACCCTTAGTAATTAATAAAACTTTTGTTTTGCGCTGTTTAAGTCCCATAACAGAACCTATGTTATCTACCTGCAAAATATCATCTTTTTTAAGGTGCATCCGAAAAACACCGTTTGTGCTTTGATTTACAGAAAAAACCAATGATGCAGTATTTCTAGGACCCACAGTTAAACTACGATTTCCGACCATTTGATCGTTAAAAAATAACGCTACGTCGCTAGACATCACATTTGTAGAAAAATTCATTATAGATGCAAAAACTGACTGTTGATTCGAATTTTCCGAATGCGGTCTAACCTCGAGAGAAACAATCCCAAGATTGTCACCTCCTTTACCTAAACTGTGGTACACTAAATTCAAATCCTGTAATTCAAATTCATCTAAGTCCGAAGAAACCCCATCGCTAAATAAATGCACCTCAACTTTAGGCCGATTACGACTAAGATTTTGAGCAAGCTTAATCGAATCAAGCAGTCTAGTTGAAGAATCCGTCGCTTTCGATTGATTAAGCGCTTTCCTCAAAACCGATTTCACACTTGTTGGTGATTGTTGAACTTTAGTAACACCCCCAGAAAGTATGAGTACCATTTGATCATTATCATACATCCCATCAATCATTTTACTGATCTCATCCTTAGCCTCATCAAATCGATTTAATGAAACGTCAGTTGCTTTCATAGATGCGGAGACATCAAGAATCACAACAACGAATCGACCGCTTTCCGATTTACTAGAAAAATATGGACGAACTAATGCAAATATAGCTAAGGCCAAAAGTATCAACTGAATAATCAACAACCAATTGTGTCGTAATTTTTGAAATGGTGAATTGGCCTGAGTTTCATTTAAGAAACGTTCCCAAATAATAGTACTTGAAACCAACCTAGATATCCTTCGGCGCTTAAGAAGATAAAAAACAACTACAATTGGTAACGTCACTAAAAACATCAAAGCTTCTGGGCTAAGAAAGCTCACCTCCACATACCTCCCGAACGCATGGTTTTAAGCAAAAAATCATCAATAGATGTATGAGATTTTACTAACTGATAACACACCCCTCTAGACTGACAAAACTCTCTTAGCTGATGACAATATTTCTGAACTGTGTCCTGATAAGTCTTCAACCTATATCGACCAAAAGACACCTCTTGTTCAGCTCCAGTTTCAGAATCAATGACCTTTAAATCTCCATAACTAGATGGCTCAAGCTCTTCCTCGGAAAGAATCTGGACAGCGTGCACTTCTGAACCACGATTAGATAACGACTTAAGCCCTTGTTCATATCCTTCAGGATTCAAAAAATCACTTAATACAACTACAACTCCCTGATTTCGCTGCTTTATTGCTCCTAACTTTAGCGCTTGATTAAAATCTACTGTTCCTCCTGCTTTAAGTTGATTCAAATTATCAAAGAAACGAATTGATGAGTTGCGACCGCGAACTGCACGAAGTTCACCTGCTAGGCTTTCTTGACTGTTCGCAAAAGGAAACGGCTCCACAGTCACGCGGTCAAAACCACACAAAGCTACATAACCAACTGCTGCTGCTATCTGACGAGCAAAATCAAACTTCGTTACCTTTCCAAACAACATCGATTCACTCGAATCTAAATAAATTGTTACTGGCAACTCTCGCTCTTCTTCGTAAAGCTTAAGAAAAAGGCGACCAAGACGACCGAACAAATTCCAATCAATCCTTCGCAAATCATCTCCAGGCACATAATTTCGGTAATCCGCAAATTCCACCGAATGCCCTCGAGCTGCACTACGACGCTCTCCTTTTGAAGTGCTCTTAGATCGACGACGAGCCAGAAGCTGAAAATGCTCCAAACGCTTCATTAAATCAGGGGAAATTAAAGCCTCCATAATCTCGAAATCGATAGAGAAATGCTCTCTTCTAACCCTTGAAATGGCAAGTTTTAGCTTTTATCAAACTATGACTAATAATTAATAGAGTCTCTGTTTCGACTAAATAGCTAATGTTACATTTTTGTATTCTTGGGCTTTCCAGATTTCTTGGGCTTTCCAGATTT
>TARA_B100001175_G_scaffold46028_1_pt1 | contig 14372 bp, 13 predicted proteins | sample TARA_B100001175 | Tara Oceans TARA_B100001175
AATTTTAAATAACTACAATTATGAAATAAGCACTCCATTGAAAAAAAAAGGTTTTATTTATATTTTGACTATAGTTTTAATTTTAACTTATTTAAAAGTTTCAAAAAATATAATTTATAATTTCCCTTATTTGTTTTCTAAATCTTTCATTGAGTATTACCAGACTTCATCTAGTTTTGATAATTATTCCTCAAACAGTATTGGTAGTTTTACAAATGTTAAATCAATTTCAAATAATGATAATCCTGTATATGTTCTTATATTAGGCGAGTCTACTGTTCGATCTCATATGCAATTGTACGGATATGAACGCTCAACTACTCCTTTTTTAAATCAAATTTCAAAAGAACTCTTAGTTTTCAGTGACGTAATAAGTCCACATACATTAACTGTCGAGTCTATAAATAAAATGCTAACATTAACTAACTATGAATCTGAAGACAATAAACCGTCAGGTTCTATATTACAACTGGCTAATGCTGCCGGATACAATACATATTGGCTGTCCAATCAGCGCCCAATAGGAATTTTTGAAAGTTTGGTCACAAAAATTGCCCTTTCTGCTTCTGAAACCTCATTTGTCAGCACTGCTTACGGTCAACATAATCGTACTTTAGATCAAACTTTAATTCCTAAAATTCGTAAGGTTTTAAAAGAAAGTAATAAGTTTCCTAAATTTATTGTTGTGCATTTGATGGGAGCTCACTTCAAATATGAAAATCGATATCCCGATTCAATGAAAACTGCTTTTAAATCAATAGAATCAGATCGAATTTTAACTCAAAAACAATTAATTCAAGATGAATATGACCGGGCTATTCTAAATACCGACTATGTTATCACTGAAATTATTAAGTCTGTAAAAAAATATGCCAAGCATAGTGCAGTTTTGTATGTTTCTGATCACGGGGAAGAACTTGACGACTTAGAACGTCTAGGACATAATGAAGATTTTGCGACTAAAAGTATGTACGATATTCCTTTTTTTCTTTGGCAATCGGAAGCCTACAAAAACGATAGTGTATTATTTTTTGACCCTAATCGAAAATACATGACTGATGATTTGTTTCATAGTCTAGCGGAAATTTTAGAGATTAATGCAAATGAAGTGGATTTTACTAGAAGTATTTTCAGTAAATACTTTCAAAGTCGTCCACGAGTTATTTTGAATAATCAAGATTACGATATTAAATTTTAATCCTCTTTCTAGTTATGAGAAAACGAAAAAAAAAAATAGCTATTGTGACTTCTTCCTTAGGTAATGGGGGTGCAGAGAGAGTTAGTGCAAATCTTTCATATATGTTTAGTCAATTAGGTCATGATGTCCATATAATTAGTATTTTAAATAACATTAGCTATAGTTATAAAGGTTTCTTATTAAATCTAGGGAAATTAAAAGATCAAAATGATTCGTTTTTCGGTAAAATAAAAAGATATAAAATATTTAAAGATTATCTAAAAAATGAAAAATTTGATTTTGTTATTGATGGCCGCACTCGCCCTCTATTTCTTAAAGAATTTTTAATTAATAAGATATTATATTCTAATCAAAAAGTTATATTTATGGTTCATAGTTATTTAATTGAAAATTATTTACCTAAAAATAAAATTTTAGCCAATTTACTTTATAGAAAAGCTCATAAATTTGTAGCTGTTTCTAATGAGATTAAAGAACTACTATACTCAAAATATAAGTTAAATCAAATTAACTTTATCCCAAACATATTATTAGATTTTAATGAATATAATAAAGAAGCTAATATTCAAAATTTACCCAAAAAATTTATTTTGTTTTTTGGACGAGTTGATGACAAGGTGAAAAATATTTCTCTACTAATTAATGCATATGAAATTTCAAAATTAGTTAAAAATGATATTTTTTTAGTAATACTGGGAAATGGTCCAGATATTAGGGTTATGAAGAAAAAAGTAAATTCTTTAGGTTTAGGGGGTAGAGTTATTTTTCACCCTTTTCAATGTAATCCTGAATCAATCATAAAAAAAGCTTTATTTTCTGTTTTAACAAGCCGCTTCGAGGGGTTTCCGTTAGCATTAATTGAGAGTCTTTCTAGAGGTACTCCCGTTGTTTCAGTAGATTGTAAATCAGGACCTAAAGAAATCATAAAGAATAATTCAAATGGTTTATTAGTCAAAAATCATAATCCACAATTGCTATCAAAAGCTTTAAATAAAATGATTGAGGATAAAAAGCTTTACAAAAATTGTTGTAAAAATGCTTCAAATAGTGTTAGTCATTTATCCTATGAGTTTTCTTCAATGGCATGGGAAGCCCTTATAAACGAATCTTAGGGTAATATTTGAAAGGGGTTATATATATGTTAACTTTCAATAAAATTATTTGGATTTTTCTTAATAAAATTAAAATATTTGAAGGAAGTTTAAGTAAAATTTTTTGTTTTAAGTTTAAGTTTTTTTTACATATTGAGTTTCTTAATTTAATGTAGTTATTAATATCTCCTTTTTGTTTTCGTTCGATTGCAATAGAAAATCTGTTGAGGTCTAAAAAAGTTTTGAGTGACGGATTTTTAGCTTCTTTTAATTTAAATTGTTTAAATATTTTTAATCTATCAATTTTATAAAGCGAGTTAGAAAGGTGATTTTCATTGAAGAATATTATTTTTGAGGTAGTTATTTTTGAGTTGTAACTAATATCAAATTTTAGTGCAATTCTAATCCATAATTCGGTGTCTTGACCAGATCTCATATCTTCATTGAAATAACCAACTTTGGCAAAAGTTCGTTTAGGGATCATTACAGCAGACGACCATGCAACGCAGTCTGCCAAAGAAGAAAGAAAAAAGTCATCAATAATACCTGAAAAGTTATCTAAACCAAAAACTTTAGCCCGGAAAGCTTTTCCGTTGTTAAATATTTTATTGTATCCCATTGCATATAGTCCACAATTTGGATGTCTTAAATAAAGTTTATGAACTTCTTGCAGATGATTTTTTTTCCACAAATCGTCACCATCAAGGAATGCAATCAAATCGTACTTTGCTTTATTAATACCATAATTTCGTGCCCTGGAAACGCCACTATTTTTGATTGTGTAAGTCCTTATTCGCTTATCTTTTATGTCTTTAACAAGACTTAAGCCTTTATCTGTTGAGCCATCATTTATAACAATCAATTCAAAATTATTAAATGATTGGTTTAAAACACTTTCAATAGTTTTTTTTATGAATTTTTCTTTGTTGTAAAGCGGTATGATTATTGAAATGTCCGACATTTAATCTTTTGTAATGTAACAAAGGTAGCTCAATCGATACAAATCAAAAATAAACATTGATGGATTTTTTGATCTGAGCTGGAGTTTTAAAAAAGTTTTTAATAATTTATACAAAGTACTTAAAAGAAATTTTAATTTCATTCTTTTCAGTTTGTAATAAATTTTTATGATTTTGATATAATCTTTATCCATAAGCTTATTTTCTACAAAGAATAAAGAGTATTTTGAGTAAAAAAGAGATTTTTCAATGAATTTATTGGATGACTCCAAATTTGTATGTTCAACAGGATTATCAATATGAACAACATTTATTTTTTTTAATTTTAGATCATATGAAAATAGAGTATCCTCATTTGCTTCTTTTGGAATCATTTCATTGAAAGGTACATGTTTAATTATGTCTTTTAAAATTAAAAAATTACAGCTTAATAGATTCACATATGAATTATTTTGGCGTTTTTTTTTCGATTTAACTTCCCTTTTTTTTCCATATTTCCACCTAAGAATTTTATTGTGCTCAGGAATTTTTTTATTGTATTGTAAGCCCCCGTAAATAACTTCCGAATTTTGCTCTACAGCCTGAATGTAATTTTTGATAAAATCGTTAGATTTTATACTGACATCAGCATCTAAAAATAGCAACCAATTATATTCTGCTAATTTCCATAGTCTATTCCTGATAGCACTTCTACCTATATTTTTTTTGCAAACATTATAGCATACATTGGAAAGTTTTTCAACTTCGAGGTTGTTTTTTACAATTTCTTTTTTTGTTGAGGCATCATCATATATTAATATTTCAAATGTTAGATCAGCTTTGATACATTGTTTATGTATTGAGTATACTAAATTTTTTATAGAATGATTATATGTAGGAATTAATATGGAAAGCATCAAGATTCTTTTCGTTGGGCCACATCAAATACTTTACTGTCTTCACATTTAAGTGTCTTAGCGGGATATTTTAAAATCAATGCATAATCATGAGTGGCCATTAGTATAGAATTCCCTTTTTTATTTAAATCCTGTAATATTTCCATAACCTCAATGCTAGTTTGTGGATCTAGGTTTCCAGTTGGTTCGTCAGCTAGTATTAGCTCAGGGTCATTCAATAGAGCTCTTGCAATTGCAACTCTTTGCTGCTCTCCACCAGAAAGCTCATAGGGAAATTTCTCTGTACTACTTTCCATATTTACTTTAGTTAAAACAGCCTGAATTTTTTCAGAAATTTTTTTTTGATTTCCCCATCCTGTTGCTTTTAAAACAAATTCTAGATTTCCATAAATAGAGCGGTCGTTTAAAAGTTTAAAATCTTGAAAAATAATTCCAAGTTTTCGTCTTAATAATGGTATTTCGTTTTGATTTAAGCTTTCTAATTTATATCCAACAATTTCACCTTTTCCTTGGCTTAATTCCAAATCTCCATAAAGAGTTTTTAGTAAGCTACTTTTCCCAGATCCAGTCTTTCCAATCAAATAAACAAATTCACCCTTTTTAACATCAATATTTATATTATTAAGAATTAGATTTTTGTCTTGTAATATATAAGCATCAATTAGTCTTAAAACTGAGTTGGACATGATTTTATAATTTATATTTATATAAAAGTATTGCTATTCAAAGTAATAATCAAATTTCAGTCAAACAAACAATTAATGAATAATGAAATAACATTAAATGGATATTTTAAACCCAATCCAAATTATTTTTTAATGATAAATAAGATATTTTGATCTATTTTTTTTAAATAAAATTAATTTCTCTTCCCATGAAGATTTAATCTCTGAAATACTGTAACCATTTTCAATTTGATGCTGAAGTTTTATTTGTCCAGCTAATTTTGTAAAAAATGAATTAAAAAACATTGATTTATCAGATGTGTTTTCATAAGCATTTATTATCCAGCTTAAATTTACTTTACTCAAATACTTATTGTTTTCTAAATTTTCCCCAAAGCACATCTTATTTTTAAATTTGGGATTTTTTGCTCCAAAATTAGAAATTGGAATAAATTTATATTTATAGTTTTTAGTATTTAGATATGGACTGCCAAATATTTGAAATTGCATTTCTGTTCCACGACCAATACTAACATTAGTACCTTCAAACAGGCAAAGGCTTGGGTATAAATTAATTGCTTTATCATTGGGTAGATTAGGAGATGGTTTAATAGGCAGTGAGTAGGCGGTTTTTCGACTATAGTTCATTACTGGAACAACTGTTAAATCACATTTTAGTTTACCTTCTAACCATCCTTCTCCATTAATCATTTTAGCAAATTCCCCTATGGTCATTCCGTGAACAATTGGCACAGGATGCATACCTACAAAACTTTTATATTTCATATCCAAAACAGGTCCGTCTACATAACTAATATTTGGATTTGGACGGTCTAATAATATCATTGGTATATTTAAATTTGCACAAGCCTCCATCATATAATGTAGAGTTGAAATAAAAGTATAAAACCTAGTGCCAATATCCTGAATATCAAATATTATTATATCTAATCCCTTTAATGTTTCGGGATTTGGTATTCTATTTTTTCCATATAGTGATACAATTGGTAAACCTGTTTTTTTATCAAAATTATCACTTACATACTCGCCTGCATCTGATGCTCCTCTATATCCATGTTCAGGCGAAAAAACTTTTTTTATATTAACACCTCTTTTTATTAGTGAATCCACTAGATGTGTATATGATTTTTTATGATTGTAATTATCAACAGATATGATTGCATTTTTTTTGAAAATTACTGAGGTTTGATTTGCCACAATTCCAATTGATTTATTTTTTAATTTTGGTAAATATATTTCTAGTTGATTCGCACCTACTAATATTTCGTGGTTAGAAGATTTTATATTTTCACAAGACAAAAAAATAATAATAAATAAAGCTGTATTTTTGATAAAATTGAATCTCATCATATATTGAACTTTGAGTTTTTTATAGCTAAAAGAATAATTAGCGCTAGGTCCTATAAAAGTAGTGTTTCAGGCCCAATAATAAAAATTGGTATCGCTGCTATTGCTATAAGCACTATTGTCATGTTATTTTCTTTAGCGATAAGTGAAGGGTTGCAATCTAAAATTCGTGATAAAGCTGTAGCTTTTAATGGACACATAACAATATCTAAGTTTAATACTAATATTTCTGAGGGAGCACAAGTACCCATAGAAAAAAATCAATTATTTTACCCTAAATTAGAGTTAGTTAGCGGAGTTTTTCATATTCATGCTGTAGCTCATAAATTTGGCATTATCAGAACTGAAAAAGATTTTGAAGGTCTATTCATTAAAGGAGTTGGGGATGATTACAATTGGAGTTATTTCAAAGAATTTTTAGTTGAAGGGCATTTACCAAAATATTCAAATTCATATAGTGAGGAGGTGCTTATTTCAGAATATTTAGCTAATCGTTTGAATTTTAACACTGGTGATGAATTTCAAATGTATTTTCTGAAAAAAGATTCAAATCAACCTCCAAATATTATAAAATTTAGTATTTCAGGAATTTTTAATTCAGGCTTTGAGGAACTAGATAAAACTTTCCTTATAGGAAATATAAATCATGTACAGCGTTTAAATCGTTGGACAGAAAACCAGATTGGTCAGTTTGAAGTATTCATTGAAGATTATGAAACTTTAGATGACATTTCGATGGAAATATATTCAAATACTCCAGCAATTCTTAATTCTAAAACTATAGAGCAGAAATATCAACTTATTTTTGAGTGGATTAAAATTTTTGATAAAAACACTTTTGGAATATTAGTTATGATGATTATAGTTGGAGTTATCAACATGATTACAGCCTTATTGGTCTTAATTTTAGAAAGAACAAGAATGATAGGTATTTTCAAAGCTTTAGGATGTAATAATTGGCGGATTCAAAAAGTTTTTATTTATGTTTCAGCTTATTTAGCTATTTGTGGTTTAATTTTAGGAAACTTAGTTGGAATTACTCTTCTTTTAATACAAAAATATCTCAGCCCGATAACATTAGATCCATCAATATATTTTGTAAACAAAGCTCCGATAGATATTGATGTTTTAACTATTTTTAATCTTAATATTTCAACTTTTATTATTTGTATTACAGTATTAATTATACCGTCTTATTTAATTGCAAAAATTTCACCTGTAAAAGCTATTAAATTCGATTCTTGAAATTTTAATTTTAATGTATTTATCCTCCTTTTAAATTGATTAAATTTGTAAAAATTTTTTCAAATGAAATATGCCCAAAATATACTTGAAACAATTGGAGATACTCCTTTAGTTAAAATAAATAAAATCACCTCAGAAATTCCTTGTATTGTCTTAGCTAAATATGAGACGTTTAATCCTGGTAACTCTGTAAAAGATCGTATGGCTTTAAAAATGATTGAAGATGCTGAATCTGTTGGACTTTTAACTCATGGAGGAACAATAATTGAGGGTACATCTGGTAATACGGGCATGGGCTTAGCTTTAGCGGCAATAGTCAAGGGATATAAATGTATCTTTGTAATGAGTGATAAGCAGTCCAAAGAAAAAATGGACATCCTTAGAGCAGTTGGGGCAAAAGTAGTGGTTTGTCCTACAAATGTTGAACCAGATGATCCACGATCATACTACTCTGTTGCTAAACAACTTGCTGAAGAAACACCAAATTCTTGGTATGTTAACCAATATGATAACCCAAGTAATACAAAAGCTCATTACGAAAGTACTGGTCCTGAGATTTGGAAACAAACAAAAGGAAAAGTAACTCACTTTATTGTTGGTGTTGGCACAGGAGGTACTATTTCAGGAGTTGGTACTTATCTCAAAGAAAAAAACCCAGCAGTAAAAATTTGGGGTGTTGATACTTATGGAAGTGTGTTTAAAAAATATCATGAAACAGGTGTTTTTGATAAAAATGAAATATATCCATATGTTACAGAGGGGATTGGGGAAGATATTTTACCAGAAAATGTCAATTTTGATATAATAGATGGTTTCACAAAAGTTACAGACAAAGACGCTGCTTTGTACACTCAGCGTTTGGCTAAAGACGAAGGAATGTTTTTGGGTAACTCAGCTGGTGCAGCTATAAAAGGAGTTCTACAACTAAAGAATGAATTCAAAAAAGAGGATGTTGTAGTGGTATTATTTCACGACCATGGTAGTAGGTATGTAGGGAAAATATTCAACGATGACTGGATGCGAAAAATGGGTTATATCGATAAGTAGAAAAACACTCTTTGGTTGTTTATTAAAATTTGACAGCTTTTAAATCCAAATGTGTAACTTGCAGCATGAAGTTGTTTTATGAAATTTTATTTTATTTCCAGCGTTATGGGTTTGATGTTTGTCAACGAATTGCAGATCGTTTTGGAATGCGAGCAAAGGTCGTTAGAACCTCCTTTATATATGTTACTTTTGTGACTATTGGTTTTGGCTTTGCATTGTATTTGTTTCTTGCTTTTTGGCTCAGAATTAAAGATTTAATTTTTTCAAAGCGAAGTTCTGTATTTGATATTTAAATCATGACTAAGCAAATTTTAAAAATTTTCAAATCTAGAATTAATACAGCTATATTTTTACTGTTAATTCTAGTTCTTTGTGGAGTAGTTGGCTTTAAAGTTATTTCAGGACTTTCCTGGACAGACTCAATTTATATGACAGTTATAACCATCACACCTGTTGGTTACACTGATGTCGAGGCTTTGGACCACCAAGCAAAAATTTTTATTATTGGTCTTATTTTAGCTAGCGCTATAATTCTCGGATATGCATTAAAAGTTATCAGCGAGTATATAATTTCTAAAAACGATATTAAAGAATCAAAACAAAAGAAAATGCAAAAAAAAATCAATGTTCTATCCGAGCATATCATTATTTGTGGTTATGGAAGAAATGGAAAACAAGCTGCTAAAAAACTGCTATCTCACCAAAGGAAGTTTGTTGTTATAGACAAAGACGAAACTGTTTTTCAAAATTGTGAAAATAAAGATTTTGCTTTTACTATTGGAGATGCAAATGAAGATGAAGTATTGATTCGCGCAGGTATCAATAACGCTGCTTGCTTGATTTGTGCATTACCCAATGATTCAGAAAATGTGTTTGTGGTCCTTTCTGCACGCCAAATAAACCCAAAAATTCATATTATAAGTCGAGCTTCAGAAGAATCAAGCTACAGTAAATTAAAACTTGCAGGTGCTAATAATGTGATTCTTCCAGACCGAATTGGGGGAAATCACATGGCTTCATTAGTTGTAGTTCCAGATCTTTTGGAATTTATAGATAACTTATCAATAGTTGGGGAGCAAACAATTAACATTGAAGAAATTGCGGTTGAAAAACTGTGCGATACATCAAAACAAAAAACAATTTTAGAATTGGATTTACGTAAAAAAACAGGATGTAATGTTATTGGATACAAGGACGAAAATGGAAATTATCTTATAAACCCCGAGGCCAGCCAGAAATTAGTTATTGGCTCTAAAATTATTGTATTGGGCAGATCTGAACAAATACAAACGCTTAATAGTATGTTTAATATTGAGATTTAGTCATATAAATTCACTCATTATTTAATAAACAACCAAATTATTAAAATTTAAACAAGCTTAAAATCTAAATTTTAATTTTAATAACTCATTTTTTTTTGGCATCTTGTTGAGATCTTTTTGCGTTACTTAACTTAAAACATATGAAATTGAAAAAAAACACTCTTCTAGCTTTGATTTTACCATTATTTTCATTTGCCCAAAACAAGGGAATTGACCAGAAAATTGATGAGGCATTCCAGCCGATTGCTGATGCCTTTTTTGATGCTATTTTCTTTCCAGTTTATTCTGGGGATACAGTAATAATTCCTTTTGTACTTGTCTTATTAGTCGGTAGCGCCTTGTTTTTTACTATTTATTTTGGATTTCCAAATATTCGTTATTTTGGAAAATCAATTAACGTAGTAAGAGGTAAATACGATCATGTTGATTATTCGATTTCTGAATCCACTCAAGTTGGTTCTACAATTACAAACGATTCTGTTGATAACGTAAAAGATAAAACCTCAGATGGAGAGGTAAGTCATTTTCAAGCCTTATCAACTGCAGTTTCAGGTACAGTTGGAAATGGGAATATTGCAGGAGTCGCTCTAGCGATAGCTTTGGGTGGACCAGGCGCAACATTTTGGATGATTGTTTGTGGACTATTAGGTATGTCAACTAAATTTGTTGAGTGTACACTAGGAGTCCAGTTTCGTGATGTTGGACAGGACGGAACAATATATGGAGGTCCAATGTATTATATAAGTAAAGGGTTAAAATCAAGAGGCTTTTCTAGATTTGGAAAAGTAGCTGCAGCTTTTTTTGCAATATTTTGTATTGGTGGATCTTTTGGAGGGGGTAACGCAGCGCAATCAAATCAAGCTACCATTGTTATAAAAGAATTATTTAATTGGGATAGTACAGCCGCAGGTGCTATTGTTGGAGTTGTGTTAGCTGCATTAGTTGGTATTATTATCATTGGTGGGATAAAACGTATTGCTCAAGTTACTGAAAAAGTTGTTCCATTTATGGCGGTCATGTACATAGTTGCTTGTTTATATATTATTCTATCTAATTTTACTTTAGTTGATGATGCTGTTAGTCTTATTGTTAGTGAAGCTTTTAATCCTACAGCATTTGGTGTTGGCTCAATAATTGGAGTAGTTATAGTAGGATTTCAACGCGCAGCTTTTTCAAATGAAGCAGGTGCAGGCTCTGCGTCAATTGCGCATTCTGCTGTTAAAACAAAATACTCAGCATCAGAAGGTTTAGTCGCACTTTTAGAGCCATTCATAGATACCGTTGTGATTTGTACAATGACTGCCCTAGTGATTATCATTTTTAATTTTAGTGGATTCTTTGAATATGGGGGTGATGGCTCAGGAGTTGTTTTTATTGACGGCGACCCTTATGAAGGTGCAGGTATTACATCCAAAGCATTTGCGCAATATATCCCATACTCTAATATTTTTTTAACAACTGCTGTTGTGTTATTTGCAGTCTCAACTATGATTTCATGGTCATATTACGGCTTACAATCTTGGAAGTTTTTATTTGGTAGAGGTAGATTAGCTGATTTAGTATACAAATTTCTTTTCCTAATATTTATTGTTATCGGAGCTGCAGCATCTATGGGATCGATTTGGAAATTTTCAGATGCTATGATTTTTGCAATGATTTTTCCTAATATGATTGGACTATTTTTCTTATACCCTGTAGTGAAGAAAGAGTTAGATAAATATTTGACTGCCATCAAAAAAAAGTGATTTATGTTTCGATTAGATTCCTAAACTATTTGATGAATAAAAATACTGAACTATTTTCAAATGTACATTTTATAGATAGCTTATAAATTGGTTTACGAATTAACAAAACTTAAAGAATTTATAGTCAAATAAATAGGCCTAATTAATTTATATTTGTAAATAAATTTACACAATAAATGAATTTTCAATTCTCCGAAGAACTTAAAATGATTTCATATTCTGCACGTGATTTCGCAGAACAATATATACGTCCCAATATTATGCTTTGGGATGAAACACAACACTTTCCAATTGAAATATTAAAAAAAGCAGGGGAAATGGGTTTTATGGGTGTTTTTATTCCAGAAGAATATGGTGGATCTGGACTTGGATATCACGAATATGTAACCATTATTGAAGAAATTTCCAAGGTAGACCCATCTATTGGTTTGTCTATTGCAGCGCATAATTCTCTTTGCACAGGCCATATTTTCTATTTTGGTAATGAAAAACAGAAACAAAAATGGCTCCCAAAACTCTGTTCTGGTGAGAATATTGGAGCCTGGGGTCTTACTGAACACAATACCGGTAGCGATGCTGGAGGGATGAATACAACAGCTGTAAAGGAAGGAGATTATTATATCTTGAATGGCACAAAAAATTTTATCACACATGGTAAAAGTGGAGATGTTGCAGTTGTGATCGCTAGAACAGGAAAAAAAGGGGATTCAAGTGGAATATCTGCTTTTATTGTTGAAAAAGGTACACCTGGATTTAGTGGTGGTAAAAAGGAAAATAAACTTGGTATGCGTTCAAGTGAAACTGCTGAATTGATTTTTGATAATTGTAAAGTTCACAAGGAAAATATTATTGGAAATGAAGGAGAAGGGTTTAAACAATCTCTAAAATTATTAGATGGGGGTCGTATTTCTATTGGAGCTTTATCTCTTGGAATTGCTAAAGGAGCTTACACAGCAGCCTTGAAATATTCCAAGGAACGTGTTCAGTTTGGCAAACCAATATCTAGTTTTCAAGGTATTTCTTTCAAGCTTTCTGAGATGGTAACTGAAATAGCTGCTTCTGAATTGCTTGTTCACAAGGCCGCTTCAATAAAAAATATTGGTGGAGATTTAACCACAGTTGCGGCAATGGCTAAAATGTATTCCAGTGAATCTTGTGTTAAAATTGCTGGTGATGCAGTTCAAATACATGGAGGTTACGGATATATCAAAGAATTTCCAGTGGAGAAATTTTACAGAGACTCAAAACTTTGTACAATTGGTGAAGGAACAACTGAAATTCAAAAACTTGTAATTGCTAGAAATATTTTGAAATAAACTATTGCAAAATCAATAATAAAATTATATTTGCATTCTAATTTATAAAGGAGGGAGGTTTAAATCATGCTAATAATACCAATAAAAGAAGGAGAAAATATAGATAGAGCACTAAAGCGTTTTAAGCGAAAGTTTGATAAGACCGGTACAAAACGTTCTTTACAGACTCGTAAACAATTTACAAAACCTTCTGTAAAAAGAAGAGCTGAAATTCAAAAAGCACAATATGTTCAAGGCCTAAGGGATGCTGAAAACATGTGAAAATTTATTATATCACTCTCTGATTTTTTTAAATTTTATGTAACTTAGGAGCCATCTATATTAATTTATATGTCCCTTAAATCATTTTCCGATTTCCTTTCATTTGAAAAAAAATATTCTTCAAATACAATCCTAGCCTACAGTAAAGACGTTGAGAAATTCCAGCATTTCTTATTAAAATGTTTTGATATTTCAGATTTAAAAAAAGCTCATTATTCTGAAATTAGGCGTTGGATCACCGTCCTTGTTGATAGCGGTTTGACAAATCGTTCCGTAAATCGGAAAATATCTTCATTACGTAGTTACTATAACTTTTTGATAAAAACGGGCTCAATAAGATATTCTCCCCTAGTAAAACACAAAGCTCTTAAAGAAAACAAAAAAATATACGTTCCGTTTTCGGAACAGGAGATTAATGATGTCCTAAAAAGCTTTAATGGAAACGATTTTGAAACTATTCGTGACAGATTAATAATAGAACTCCTTTATTGTACTGGAATGCGTCGTAATGAGTTAATCAAAGTAAAGATAAAAGATATAGATTTTATTCAAGAACGGATTAAAGTTTTAGGAAAACGCAAAAAAGAGCGTTATATCCCCCTAGTTGGTCCTTTAAAAAAATCATTGAATAATTATATTTATTACCGCAAACAACTTAAAATAATAAAAGATTCGGAATTGCTTTTTTTAACTAAAAAAGGAGCTAAACTTTATGGTGCCATTGTTTACAGAATAGTTAAAATTTATTTTCAAATAGTTTCTTCAAAAGTAAAAAAAAGCCCTCATATTCTAAGACATTCTTTTGCTACTCATTTATTAAAAAATGGTGCTGATTTAAATGCCGTAAAAGAATTGTTAGGCCACTCAAGTTTGGCAGCAACTCAAATATATACCAACAATAATATTTCAGAACTAAAAAAAATATATAAGAACACACATCCCAGGCAATCAAAAATAAGATGAGTTTTAATTAATAATCTTGTTTAAACTATCATATTTAAGAGATGTTTTTTTTGAGTTAATTTTTAATATTTAATAAGACTTGGGTTATAGCTTCATTCGTTTTTTTACTTTATCAACATAATTTTGAGAAAAAATACCTCATTAAACCATATAAAAATATTTAAAAAATGTTTTGAAACATTAAAAAATACATATACATTTGCATTCCGTTTGAAATAGCGGGCTTTTTTGGTGCGTGACAACATCAAAAATGCCGATGTAGCTCAGCTGGCTAGAGCAGCTGATTTGTAATCAGC
>TARA_B100001175_G_scaffold110343_1_pt1 | contig 14361 bp, 9 predicted proteins | sample TARA_B100001175 | Tara Oceans TARA_B100001175
TCTAACACAAAAAAGACAGGCCTTTTGGCCTGTCTTAAAGATAAGAAGACCTAATATTTTTTAAAAACGATAGTTTAAAGTAGCCATTACATGCTTTCTTTCAGAGAAACCAAACTCTACCCCGTAATTCCAACTACTACTGTTTTCTATGTTTAATCCCACCACGTAGTTCCATTCTTCTTCAGCTTCTGAAACAACACTGTATCCGACAGGCACAGAATTACCTGCAATTGGGAAAATCGCTGTTCCATTTTGATTTTCATCAACATCTTGATATTGCGCACCAATGTATAATGCGCCTTTAAGATCACCTAAAGAGCCCCTTATACCAATTCTAGGTGTTACGGTAACGGCTTCAATTGTGGAGTCCCCTATATCAAGATCAGACTCTGTGTAGTTCGCGTCGAGTGAAACAAAGTAATTTCCAAAACCAGCAGCAAGTGTTGCTCCTCCACCATAAACAGGGCCGCTATATGCAACGCTAAACGAGTTTGGTAATAGGCTTGCGACTTCCGGTGGTAATCCGCCAACAGAAAAATTGTCGGCGTTAGTCTCTCCATCTACGTAGCCAGCCACACCATAAATATTTAAAAATGGCAGCAGCCAGGCATCTATTTTTGCCGTCGTGCTAGTGGCTCGACTTTCTAGTTTCGAAGTTTGTGCAGGTAAACCTGGAGGTAATTGTAAAGGGCCACTAGGAAGAGGAAGAGGGGGGACATCTAAAGATATAGATTTTGCAGCTAGATTTTGTTCTAGATAAAAAACATTACCACTGACACCTATTGGTAATGGCAGTTCTTGTCCCGCTGCAAGGCTTTTACCAAATGGGAGAGAAGAAGATAAGCCCTCTGCATGAGCTGTGAATGACAAGGTGCATGCGGCAGCAATTGTCATAATTTTACATTTATTAATTCTCATAATTAAGGTGAATTGAAAATATACTAAGATATTTTTGGTTCTGAAGCCATAAAAAAACCGCGACTCAAAGTCGCGGTTTGAAAAGCTTAATAAAAATATACTTATGCAATCTCAGCCGAGTGGAATTCAAGCCAGTCGTCTAAATTATTAAGATTGATCGCATCTTTTGGTTCACCGTCTGGTAAGCCATTTGAGCTTAATATGCCTTGGCGAGTTTCATCATCGTGATTGTACCCTTCAATTGAAGCGTTTAATTCACCAATTGAAGCGTCGTCAAGTTTGGCTCCTTCTTGACCTTTCACCCAAGCCTCAAATTGAGTATAGGTTGGTTTGTCGTTTGTGATGTGGGCACGAACAGCTTCAGTGTCAAGTCCGAGGCCTGCTATCACCATAGCGTCATAGCCAGCACCAATTCCAGGGTAGCCATCAGCGATTTTGCCTGCTGCTTCTAGGGAAACTTTTTGCCATAGGCGTGGTAGATGCAATACACCAAGGGGACCTTTGGTGCCTGAACTAATTAAGGGAACAATTTTGTCACTCATTTTATAGTTTTATTTACGGTTAAATCCACAAGTGGAATGGACGGGACCGTATGCATGAGACTTGTTAGGGTCAATTCGAAAAAGTGTAACTTACAAAAAATTTATTAGCAAAACGGTCAATTTCTTGGCTATTACTTAAAGTGTATAATAGGTTTTCCCAATAAGTGGAAGAGTCAAAATATAAAAACCTATACGAAGTTAAAGGCGAAGATGGAAATGTGTATGGTCCAGAATCTGATTCTACAATAAGGCGGTGGTATTTTGAAAAAAGACTTAATGCTCAGTCACTTATACGGCGTGTTGGTGACACTGATTGGAGACAAGTTTTAGCTTACAAAGAATTTAAGGTCTCTGCTAATGAAATAGTTTCTCCGCTCTCAAAGCCCGGGGTTATCTTTTGGTATCGAATATACTGTTCTTTTTCAGGTGTTTTTGTTGGATTATTAGTTTTATTATTTTTGGTCTTAAGGTCTCTTCCTGATATGGAGCAAAATATGAGTCCATCAGATTTTGATGAGTTTCAAATTACCAGTTTGCTTATGGTTGTTATAGGAATTCCTTGTGCAATCTTTTATTTTTTCTGTTCTTTCATGACTTATAGAGGGTGGCATTGGGTGCTTGGTCTTATTTCGATTGGACTTGGGATGACAGGGTGCTGTTTACCAGCTTGTATTCCTCTTTTAATTTTTTGGGTTAAACCTGAAACAAAGCACTGGTTAAATCGAAACGAATAAAAATAATACATGAAAATTTTTTATACACTAATATGTGTTATCTGTTTACTAAATATTACTAGCGTTCATGGAGAGCTGCGAGCAGGTGCTGCAAAAGTAGATGTAACTCCAACTTTTTTACCGGTAATTCGAAATGGAGGTTTTTTAGAAGCTACAGATAACAAGGTAAACGACCCTCTTAATGCACGCTGCTTGGTTTTGGATGATCGTGTGACGCGTTTTGCTATCGTAGTTGTTGATAGTTGCATGTTGCCGATAGAATTGTGTGATGAGGCAAAGCGCATGGCTTCAGAGAAAACAGGGATCCCAGTTAGTTGTATCCTTATATCAGCTACTCATAGTCACAGTGCTCCGAGTGTAATGAATTATTGCCTTGGTACTCGAGCCGACCCTCGCTACAGAAAATTTTTGCCAAGCAAAATCGCTAATTCAATAATTTCTGCTAACAGTAAACTTAAGCCCGCAAAGGCCGCATGGGGCAGGGTAGACGCCTCAGAATACACAGCCTGTCGGCGTTGGTCATTTATTCGCGGCAAAGAGTTAACCGATCCATTTGGAGGAAAGACAGTGCGAGCAAACATGCATCCTGGTTATCGTAATATTAATGCTGTGGGCCCAACTGGCCCTGATGATCCCTGGTTGAGCTTTTTAAGTGTTCAATCTTTAGATGGTCAACCTTTAGCAGTTCTTGGCAATTTTTCTATGCATTATTTCTCTGGTCACAACGGTATTTCATCCGATTTTGCTGGGGCTTTTTCTGAGGGCCTGGCAGATAAATTGGCAAAAAATAACAGCCAATTTGTGGGTGTAATGTCGCAAGGGACCAGTGGCGACTTATGGTGGGGAGACTATAGTTTGGATAAAGCTCAGTCATGGTCGATGAAGACTTATGTTAAACAATTAGTGGATCTTGTTGCTGGTCGATTAACAAATTATGAGTACAAGACTGATATTCCGTTAGGCTTTGCTGAGTCAAGGATTGAACTTTTTAGACGGACACCTGATGCAGTCCGACTTAAATGGTCCAAGGCGTTGATTAAAAAAATGAATGGAAATAGACCGACTAATCGACCAGAGGTTTATGCGGAGCAAGTTGATTGGATTTCTAAAAACCCATTGGAAGAGTTGGTGCTGCAGGGAGTGCGTATAGGAGACTTAGGAATAACAGCTATTCCTTGTGAAGTTTATGGGTTGACCGGTTTGAAATTAAAATCTGCCAGTCCATTTCCATTAACATTCAACATTAGTTTGGCGAACGGGGCTAGTGGTTACATACCACCTATTGAACAGCATGTGTTGGGCGGCTACACAACTTGGCCTGCCCGTACTGCAGGACTGGAAGTAAACGCCGAGGCTCGTATCGTTGAAGAGGTGACACGACTACTCGAACAATTATACGGGAAAGGTCGTAAAATATATGTTGAATCTAATTCCTCATATTCAAAAGCAGTCTTTAATGCAAAGCCCACCGCTTATTGGAGACTAGGCGAGCAGAGCAGTAGTATATCTTCAGATTCTACAGGCAATGGTCATCATGCAATTTATAAAGGAGGGGTTGGCTTCCATCTGCCAGGGTTTAATCATTCAAATAAAAATGAAGCTCATAATTCTCGAGCTGTTCATTTTGCGGGTGGGCGTGTTGAAGCAATTGTTCCTTATGCGCAATCGTTCACAGTACAATTTTGGCTCTGGAATGGTATCATTAAAAAAGATGAGCTAGTAAATAATCAAATAGCAGATCTTAATGGTCTAAATTTAAATTTAATTAATACCGAGAATTATGCTCAATCTAAATTAATATTTAAACCAGAGAAGATAGACATGACAGGAATTAAACCGAGACGATGGGAGTTAGTTACTTTAGTTGTAAATTCAAAGGGTTATGAATTATGGATTAACAAAGACCAGCAACTTAAATTCAAAAAAGGTATGTTAAATTCAAAAAAGAATGAAAAAATGAGATTTGTTTTCGGAGGCGACAGTATGGGAAAAGTAGATTTTCATGGAAAACTCGATGAAATAGCATTTTTTAATAGAGCATTAACTTCTAAGGAAATAATTAATCTGTATAATTCTTCATTTCATTAATGTTTTTTCTTTTTTAAATGTTATTGAGACACATTCACAATAATTTCATTGACAATATTGAGATAGAGTCCCATTTTCGACTCAGCCGTATTGAAGTCGCGGCATTTTTTATTTTTTATATAATGAGAAGGAGTCTCAAAGTCAAAAAGTCGGTTCCGGCAATAGTTGCCGGTATTTGTTCATTGGGGGCTGTAGCCGGAATGGCTCAAGAGTCCTCAGATGAGTTGGATCCAGTTTTGGTTAGCGGCGCTATCGTCGGATCCAAGGCGGGAGTAAACAATATCACAGGTTCTGCTACCTATTTAGATATTGAAGACCTGCGCGTCCACTCAATCAATAATATAAATTCGGCCCTTCGTCGTGTCCCGGGTGCCTATGTTCGACCTGAGGATGGGTATGGTAACTTCCCTAATATCAGTCTTCGTGGTGTTGACATGGGACGTAGTTCCAAGGTCACAATTATGGAGGATGGTGTTCTTGCTGCTCCAGCAACTTACACTGCTCCATCTGCATATTACAGCCCTACAATAGAGCGGATGAGTGGGTTGGAAGTCATCAAGGGGTCAAGTCAGGTTAAGTATGGTCCCCACACAACAGGTGGTGTGATTAACTACTTGTCTACAAGTATTCCAGATGAAGTTACTACTTATAGCAAAACTTATTATGGTGAATTCGACGAATTGGTTAGCCATATTTATCACGGCGGCAAGGTAGATACAGGAAATGGTCAGTTTGGTTACTTAGTAGAAGGTTATTATCGTAACACTGATGGTTTCAAAGAGCTTAGTCATGGAGATACAGGTTTCACTAGAAGCGAGCCAATGCTTAAGTTGTCTTGGGAACCAAACACTTCAAACAATCAATCGTTTGAATTAAAATTGGGCAGTACGGACTTTGATGCAAACGAAACATACCTCGGCCTTAGAGATGACGATTTTAAAGCTAACCCTTATCAAAGATATGCGGTTACTCGAAATGATGAGATCAACACATATGCATCTAGAGGTTATTTACGTCATTACATTGAGCTTGGCAGCAATGCTTCACTAAAAACGACAGCATATTTTACCAAGTTTCATAGGAATTGGTTTAAATTAGATAAAGTTAATGGTTCAAGTGCATACAAGGCTTGGAACGATGACGCGTACCGCGACATACTCATCGGTGCTGCTCCTGGAACAATTAGACTTAAAAACAACAACCGTGATTATTCTCAGCAAGGAATCGAGTCTGTATTAAATTATGACTTAAGCTTGGGTGGCTTAGAAAATCAGATTCAATTGGGTGCTCGCTTTCATAATGATGACATTGATCGTTTTCAATGGTACACAACTTATGAGCAGGGAGAAGCTGGTGGCTGGTCACCAGGTGTGAATAGCGAAAAAGGTAAAGCAGGCGACCGCAATCAAGAAACAGATGCCTTCTCACTTTATCTGGAAGACAGGATTGCAATAAACGACCAGCTCTCAATTGTTCCTGGTATTCGTTATGAAGACTTGGATTACTCATATGATCAGGACACCAGATATGCAGGTAAGACTGCAGCTAGCGGGTCAGGTGGTTTAGATGTTGTTACAGGTGGGGTTGGTATTTCATATGATGCTAATGAGAATCTAAATGTATTTGGCGGTGTTTACGCAGGTACATCTCTTCCTGGTCCACGTTCATTTATTCGCAGCCAGGGCAAATCAAATCTTGAAGAAGAAACTTCAACAAGTTTTGAGATCGGTGCTCGGTATGAGCAAGAAGCCTTTGTGTTAACAGGTGCAGTATTCTACACAGCACTAGAAGACTTCATTATTCCTGATAACTTAGGAACTGGCTTTGAAGAATGGCCAACTGATGAAGCAGGCAACCCGATCAATCCAGGATCAACAACTGACAACGATGGTGAAATAACATCATTCGGATTAGAACTTCAAGCAGCATACGACTTTGGTATCGCAAATGGTGCTGACTACAGCTTGCCAGTACATGTTGGAATCACTGTCACCAATGCAGAATTCGATGGGACAGCTAGTTCTGAAGATGGAGAAAGCATATTCAGTGGCGCTCACGATGGAAATGAAGTTCCATATGTCCCAGACTTCTTGCTACACGCTGGTGTAGGTTATGCCTCTGGAAACTGGAAACTAGCTCTTGACGGCTCATATGTGTCAGAATCATATGCTTCAGGTTGGAATAACAGTGACCCTCTAAATTACGAAGGTAAGTATGACCCTCGTTATGGTGAAATCGATAGCTATTTTGTAGCTGACTTGTCAGTACATTATTCAGTTTCAGACAACACTACTGTTTTTGCAACAGCACGAAACGTATTTGATGAAGAGTACGTTGTAGGGCGTTTGCCACAGGGAGCCCGTCCAGGGATGCCTCAGCAATTGCTCATCGGCGTTGAGTCTCAATTTTGATGCTCAGTTCCTCCTGGTGACTATCGTATCTTAAATACGTTTGTCACCCACTGACTTCAATTAGGTCGCCCTGTAGAAGGGCGGCCTTTTTTTGTTAACTACCATTTTTTTTTTTTTGATATATAATTGATTTTGAATCGTATCGCTTTTATGAAAATATTTAAAATTCAATTAGCTTTTATTATTTTAATAATAATCAATGGAATAGGTTGTCGAACGATTACGAAGAAAGAATATGGTAACAAAGAAAAGACAACGTTTGTTTGGGAAAATCAGTTATCTGTTGATTTAGATAAATTATCTGTTCATTCAGCAGTAGAGCAGGGTGATATGGGCAAAATCAGAGAACTGATAAAAAAAAATATTTCATTGGACGAAAAAAATGAATTCGGGGTAACTCCTCTGCAATTAGCAACAGTAAAAGGTAATTTGGAAGTGGTTAAACTATTACTAAAATCTGGGGCCGATCCAGATGGGCAAAATTTCTCAAAACAAACACCACTTCATTTTGCTGCAATGAATGGTTTTGAACAAATTGCAAAGCAACTAATTTTATCTGGAGCAGATGTGAATTCTATAGATGATGAATATTGGACTCCATTAAATTGCGCGATGTGGAAAGGTAAAGGGATTATCAATATAAAATTGAGTAAAAAGAAAAAAGTTATTGAATTATTAATCCGTAACGGCGGTAAATTAAGTGAATTAACTAATCATTAATTTTCTCAATCAAATTTAGTAACTTATATTTATTAAATTTTAAGATTGACTTTAATGAGAATGCATCTCAATCTCGCTCCAAGCAAAGGGTGGCCCTTTTGCACATTGTCAGCAGGTTCCTTAAATTAATTAACCAATTTTTTTTGGTTTTTATTTGATTCCTAATTGAGAGTGAGTCTCATTAGCTTTGAAAGGCTAAAGGCATCAAATTTGAAGTCGATCTACCGTTCAAACTTCAATGATTTAGTGAATCAACCGCCTCTCCTTATGGGGAGGCGGTAACAAATTTGATAGAAATGGAACATAAGTTAAAAATTAAGGAAATAAGCGAGGAACCTATACTGGTTCGCGAAACTAATAAATATTCTTCAAGTCTCCCTCGATTGTCTATGGATAAAGACGGCAGGCTGGTGTTGTTTACAAATAATATGAATAAATATTTGAGATCTGCTAAGGCTTTTGTTGTTACTTTATTGGCAACTGTTCTTTCATGTGCAGCATATGGTCAAGAGTTTGAAGATGTTACTTTTGATGGTGGGGGTGGAGATGTGGCTGAATGGAAAACACTCACAAATGCATTTGGAGGCGCAGGTAACGCTCCAGACGTTCAGGGAAGCGAGTATGGTTTTAGTATAAAACAATTAACTCCAGGTGCTATTATAACTTCAACAGGAAATATTTATAACCCAGGTGGGGTTAGCAAATTTTCTTTGACCGATTCGTCCTCTGGAATATTGAAGGAAATCGTATTGCAAGTTTGGACTTCTGGTATCCCGTTGGATTATGACAGTTTCGAACTGGTTTATGGAGAGTCAACAATTAAAGGAACAGCTACATCTACTAGCGGTGACAATGGAGTAATCACTAAGGTCTTATTTAATTTGGGAGATAATGAAATTAATAATTCTGATTATTCAGTAAATTTCAATGCAAGTGGGGCTCATATGAGTTTAGTTTCTGTAAGGCTAGATCTAATAAGAGAAGTCTCTGCTTTTGCATTTAAAAAACTATATTATGGAAATGGAGAATTTGCAGAATGGGATAAGTTTACTGTTGGTTTTGGGGTTCCTGGAAACAGTGCAGATGTTGATGGGAGTAAAGATTCTGCTCTAATTACTCAGAACACTCCAGGTGCAATGGCTACGGGTTCTGGTAATATATATAATCCAGGTGGCATAAGTCAGTTTGTGTTAAACGACACCATAAGTGGAAAGCTGAAATCTATTGTATTACAGGTTTGGACTAAGGGGTCACCTGCAAATTACGGAAGTTTTAAATTAAATTCAGGAGATATAGAAATAACTGGTAGCAGGGAAGAGATTGCATCAGGGGATGAAGGAGTTATCAGTTTATTTAATTTTAATTTAAATGATTCAAAGATAGAGGACGCTGACTATTCGATCAGCTTTGCAGCATCTGGTCCTCACATGAGTTTAGCTTCTTCTAGATTAGATATAGAGCTAGAGCCAGAGTTTGTTTATGAGTTTCAAGATTTTGAAACTGAAAATAGTGAATATGCAGAGTGGGATGAATTTACCGTTGGTTTCGGTGAACCTGGAAATGCACCTGATATGGAATTCAGTAAGGGTGGAATTAAAATAACGCAAAACACTCCAGGAGCGATGGCTACTTCTACAGGTAATATTTATAATCCGGGAGGGGTAAGTGATTTCATATTAAAAGATAGCGCATTAGGAAAGCTTGATGAAATCAGATTTCAAATTTGGACATTAGGTTCTCCAGCTGACTATGGAAGCTTTGTATTGAGATCCGGTGATAATGAAGTTTCGGGAATACGTTCCGAAGTTGTAAGTGGAGATAAGGGGGTAATTAGTTTGATTAATTTTGATATTGCTGATGTTTCAATTCTTGATGCTGATTACAGTATTCAATTTACTGCTTCTGGCCCACACATGAGTTTGGTAGCAGCTCGTTTAGATTACAAAACAAAGGAAGTTATTATAGATTTCCAAGAACAAAGTGGGCCGGGTTGGGTACATGATGGATGGGTTGAATTTGCAAATGGTTTTAACGACTGGAATGAGCCTGACTTGGAGGGTAGTCGCGAAGTTTCTTTTGATTTTGGAGCCTTGCTAAGGCAGACAACACCAGGAGCTTTTGTCACCTCTACTAAAAACATCTACAATCCAGGAGGGATTAGCAATTTTGAGATTTCCGATAATGTTGACGGCGAAATTGTTCGTCTTGCACTTCAGGTTAGAACTACAGGGACTCCAGTGAATCCAGGTAGCGCTGTAATCAAAATAGGCGAAACCGAATTAAGAGGCGCTTACAGAGAAGTCGCACGCAAAAAGACAGCTCGTGGCAGCGAAGTCATTTCGCAATTTGTATTTGATTTAAACGACATTAGGCCATCAGAATATCTAATTAAATTTTCTGCAGCGGGTCCTCATATGAGCTTGGTATCTGCAAGAGTAGACAAGCAGATTACTCCAAAATATGAGCTTGGTAGCAGTTATAATTCTAAATTTAGTTTGGCAAGCGACGACCGCTGGACTTATCCTAGAAACAGTACTCCAGGAAAAAGAAATTTGGCACCGGTCTTTGGTTTGGTGTCAGGTGAAGGTGATGATCGGTATGCACAGAGATATGGTCAAATGATTGTTGGTTTCGACACGATATCTCAAGTTCCTTCGGGGCTTCATTATTCGCAATATAAAATCAAATCTGCGACAGTTAAGACTACAGTCGCATTGGATGAACAATTTTTATATGACGGCACGCCAGATGACTATTCTAAATACAACGGTGTAGACGACACAGTGAGTCCAGTTGAATTATTTGGCACCGGATTCAGAAATGGGTTTGATAGTTCTACCTGGAATGAAACCTCTCCAATGGCTGCGCCGGATGGAGATAGGAGTAATAATGCTTATTCTTTAGGTTTGAGTGACGGTCAAGCAATAGATGTAGATTTATATCGATTTGGATCCCCTCATAATGCTTCTGCTTTTGCAATTGGTCAGATTGATGGGTTAGAGCAAGGTGAGTTAGTTCCTGAAGACAGTGAGTTAGAGTTTTCTATTAACGTAGATGATTCAGGAATCCAGCGTTACATCGCTGAATCACTTTCAAAGGGTAAGTTGTTTTTCACTTTGTCACAAATTCTATATGCAAAAACAGATAATGGAGGTAAGGGTTATCCTGATTTATACACTAAAGATCATATTTTAGGTGAAAGCCCGACTTTAAATTTAGAATTCGAAATTGTTCCTGCAAAATTAGATCCGGCTGTATTGACTATCTCTAGAAATAATAATGGAGGAGTGACAGTTGGATGGTCCGGAAATGGTGATTTATTCAGCTCAGAAAAATTAGGTGACGGAGTTTCTTGGCAAAAAGTTGGAGCAACTGGTAACAGTCATGATCTTGATCCTGCAAGTCCTGCCCGCTATTTCAAAGTTATAGAAAATTAATCTGGAATTTACGCCGTGTCAGCTAATAAACACGCAAACGACGAACACTCGCCTCTTCCTTTCTTGCCCAGCGGCGTAAATAACGGGCAAGAGGGAAGAGGCAACTTTAATTTGGATTACTGCATTATACTTAACACGCAAAACAAAACAAATAGCTCCAACTTCCCTTGCTCTTGTATGGTGCAGTTTTAAAATCAGAGCAAGGGAAGTTATTAAATTTATAGGGTGAATATAAAATACACATTTCGTTATGCTTTTACGCTTGTTGAGCTCTTAGTTGTGATAGGGATTATATCAATATTAGCTTCAATGCTACTCCCAGTTCTAGCTGACTCAAAATTGGCAGCAAAAAAGGCAAATGAAATAAGTAGCTCGAAGCAATTAATACTTGGTTGGCACTTATATTCTGAAGATCATGATGGAAAAGTGTTGCCAGGATATAGAAATGGATTCCAAGCATTTGACTTAAGTGGAAACACTTTGCTCAATCCTATTAATGTCCGATATCCTTGGAGATTAATTCCTTGGCTTGGAGATTCTTTTGAGTTGATTTATGCAAATGAAAACCGGGGGTTATTGGATGAGTTTAGATCTAATTATGAAGATTACAGTTATGCAGTAAGCCTTTTCCCTTCGTTGGGAATTAATTCAAGATTTGTTGGGGGAGATGATGTTGACCTTGCTCCAACTCAAAAGGCTATGTCAAAGTTTGGATCATTTTGCCTTATGAACACTAGTGAATCAAGGAATCCATCTGATTTGATTGTTTTTTCATCATCTAGACATAAATTCGGAGAAAGAATGGTAAACGGTTTCTATCTTGTTAAATCTCCTTACTTTGGGAATAGAGAGTGGAAGGATAAATTGAATCTTGATAATTCAGCACCTTCATATGGATATGTTCATCACAGATACAAGGGTAGGGCAGTTAATTCTTTTGTAGATGGGCATTCCGAGGTTTTAACATTTCAGGAAATGGATGATATGCGAAAGTGGTGCAATATAGCAGATTCAAAAGATTGGGTTATGTCGAGGAGCAGGAATGAGTAAAAAAGATGTCATTCGATTATCTCTTGTTAATAGCATGAATCGTATATACATGCTTAATGAAAACAGTTTTGTGAGTGAAATGCATTTGTTTGATGTAGAAAAACTAGTGACAGATGAGTTTTTAAAGATGTTTAAATTGATAGATTTAAACTACAGCTTGGCAACAAAGGCATTAAATGATTTTACATCATGTTCCTCTAGTACTACATCCACGCAAAAAAGCCACCTCCTCTTGCCAGCATGATGTATTAAGGCAAGAGGAGGTATTTTAATTTTAATAATCAATATTCAAACAATTTAATAAAATGAAATCAAAAGCTAATCTTATAGTTTTAATATTTTATTCGTATTTGCTAATTGCTAATACGTTAGCCAAGGAAGAATCAAAAACCTTTTGGTTAAATGATGCTCCGCTTGAGATGGTTAGTTTCGGTTCCTGTGAATTGGATGGCTACTTATATTTGCATGGAGGGCATAAGGGGAAAGCCCATACTTATTCAAAGTCGCATCATGAAAATGAATTTTTTCGGATTAAATTACAGCCAAAAAGTGATTGGGAAAAACTAGAAAATGGCACGCCAGCTCAGGGCTATGCTATGGTTACATACAAAGGAAGAGTCTTTAAGGTTGGAGGTTCTCAAGCAACTAATGAACCAGAAGAACCTCATAACTTACATTCAATTGACGAGATTGAGTCGTATGACCCTAAAAAAAACAAATGGACCTTATATGGAAAATTACCTGAGCCTAGGTCTTCTCATGAGGCGGTTGTGATCGGAGATATATTGTACGTTTTTGGAGGTTGGGACTTTGGGAATGGACGTGAAGAATGGTTGGGTTGTTTGTCAGCAGATTTAAGCAAAAAAAAACTTCGATGGAAAAAGCTTCAGGAGATGCCTGCTGATCGCAGGGCATTCTCAATCACGCATGATGATCAACATATATTTGTTATTGGTGGAATGGATGATGAGGGGACGTTAAATGATTTTGATATTTATGACACCAAGACAAAAGAATGGTCACGCGGACCTGCATTACCAAGTAAAGGTTCACTTAAGGGTTTTGGTTCTGCTGCCGGTTATATTAATGGAAGTGTTTATGTGAGTGATGCTTCTGAAGGTATTCACAGATATGATGTGGCTCAAGAAAAGTGGTATGCTTCTAAAAAACTAAAAAAGGCCCGTTTCTTTCATAGAATAGCCAGTTTTAAAAGCGACTTATATGTAATTGGGGGAACAAGCATGAAGACTGGTCCAGTCAAATCTATTGAGAAATTAAGTTTTAATAATAAGCCAAATGCTCGATCTGGAATGTTAGACGGCAAAAATTGGCCTGGCTTTCGAGGGGATGGTTCAAGTCTAACTTTAGCGCGAAATTTACCATCTATTTGGGAGGACGAAGATATTAAATGGTCTCATCAGTTAGAAGGTTATGGGCAGTCAAGTCCAGTTGTCTTTAATAATAAAATCTTCATCACTGAAGTCATTGGTGAAAGTAAGGAAAAATTGGGGATTCATTGTTTGGATTTAAAAACAGGCAAAAAAGTTTGGTCTAAATTATTTGACAATAAGAACCTACAAAAAGTTAGTAATTATATATCAAAAGGATCACCTACTCCGTGTGTTGATGAATATGGAGTCTATTGTTTTTTTGAAACTGGTTTGTTGATAGCTCTTTCGCATGAAGGAAATATTCTTTGGAAAAGGTCTGTTACAGAAGAGTACGGAGCGTTTGAAGGCAATCATGGTGTTGGAACTTCGTTGGTTCAATCAAGTGGTCATATTGTCCTTTTAATCGATCATTCAGCAGAAGGTTATTTATTAAAGATTGATAAAAAAACTGGTAAAAATTCTTGGAAAAAAAATCGTGAGAAAAGAGTCTCATGGTCTACTCCCGTGATTGATACAACTATTTTGCCAAATCGAATTATTATTAGTTCTAATGGGGTTGTGGAAGCAATTAACCTTGAGGACGGCAATCAGATTTGGGCATTCGATGGGGTGCAAAAAAATACAATTCCTTCTGCAACATTGGCTGGTGACGTTATTCTTGTAGGTTCTTCGGAAAAACCTTCTTCTATTGCATTGCCTAGAAATAAAAAAGGTTTATTAAGTAAGGAACAGGTCAGATGGACTGCGGAAAGCGCAACATCCAGTATGAGCTCTCCTTTAGTTATTGATGGGAAAGTATATTATGTGAACCGTGCTGGGGTGGTTTCTTGCAATGATATTAAGACAGGGAAAAAGTTTTGGGACCATAGGCTTCCCAGTAGCTGTTGGGCAACTCCGGTGGGTGTTGATGGATTGGTTTATTTCTTCTGCAAAGAAGGAAGCACTGTAATCATGAAAAATGACAGTGGAGAACCTAAAGAAGTATTTAGGAATAAACTCGATATAAAGGGACCTGTCTATGGAGTTGCTGTTGTTCATAATATGATAATAATGCGAACCGGCAGTCGATT
>TARA_B100001175_G_scaffold93348_1_pt1 | contig 14324 bp, 12 predicted proteins | sample TARA_B100001175 | Tara Oceans TARA_B100001175
GGATAGTGAACAATTTACATTATAAATTTACTCATTATCAAATTAGCTCTTTTACAGAGAAATCATTGATGTTCTGACGCTTAGACAGGCTATTGGCCGAATCGTTATTGGTGAATTGCTCTTCACTCGCATTGTAATGCAACTTTTGATTACCCACTCTATGTGCAATATTCCCAATATGCATCACCGAAGTACTAACCTGCGCCAGACCAACATCAGCATTAGGCCTATTGCGAGACTTAATACAATCAATAAAGTTTTGTTGATGTTCAGTATCAGGATGTCGCCCAAACTTTTGGTCTACCACTTTTCCATTTGAAGTAAACACCTGCCAACCCCCGCCGTGACGACCCAGCATCATATTATCTTTTGCACCATAAAACTCGATACGAGTTGCACATTGTAGCCAATGCGGAAACTTATCCCCAGATCGAATACTCCCATCAATCTTACTCATCGAATTAGCAAAATGTGAGTGCTCAAAAGTCATGACAAATTCTGGATAGTCGTAATGAAGAATCTCAACATCCGGCACCTCTCCATCATCACCCTTATGCTGAAGTCTTCCTCCAGAGGCTGAAACCGCACTAGGGGCAGGCGGATCTCCAAGAACCATCAAAGCAAGATCAAGTTGGTGAATACCGCAATCTGCTAGATCACCACCAGAGTAGTCCCAGAAATAATGCCAACCTCCATGAAAAATTTTACTGTGATATTCACGACTCTTAGCTGGTCCTAGCCATTCATCCCAAGAAAAACTCTTTGGTGCTTTAGCGCTAAGCCCTAGCCTAAATGGCCCACCTCCTTTGAGGTTAAAAACTTTAACTAGTCTCACATCACCAAGCTTCCCAGACTGAACATAATCCCTAGCTTCAATGTTATAAGAGGCACTTCGATTTTGAGTGCCTACCTGAACGATACGTTTGTATTTACGCGATGCCTCAACAAGCTTTCTCCCCTCCCATATGTTATGGCTAAATGGTTTCTCTACATAAACATCTTTTCCAGCTTGGCAGGCAAGAATAGCGGTCGGAGTATGCCAATGATCTGGAGTAGCGACCACGACTGCATCAACATCTTTATTCGCAAACACTTCATCCATTTGACGAGCTAAGATTGGCTTTCGCCCATCTTGCTGCTCCGCCACATAATCAGCAATTCGTACAAGTCGCTCTTCATGAATATCACATACTTGAGAGCAAACAACATCACTTCGCTGAGCCAAACTAGAAGTGACCTGCGTCCCCCGGCCGCCGCAACCTATTAGCGCTATCTGAACACGGTCATTAGCCCCTTTAACCTGACCAATTGCTGGAAAGCCTAATGTAGCGGCAGCTAAACCGGATTTCAAAAAAGCCCTGCGTTTTATGGATTTCATGTATGAAAAATTAACATTATCTTATTTAATCAACCACTTTAATGTTGGTCTTTTCAGCCGTGCGCATAGAGAGTCTTTGGTGTGTTTGGATTTTTTAAAGAATGGCAGCGCAAAAAAATTCGTCGAAGAACAATCCCTTCGAAGTGGATAGATATATTAAAAGCAAATTTTGGCATATATAAGGAGCTCTCATCAGTTGATCAATTAGAGCTACAAAAACACATACTAGTTTTTTTAGCCGAAAAAAAATTTGAGGGCTGTGGGGGGCTTGAAATTAACGATGAAATTCGTGTGACCATTGCTGCGCAAGCATGCCTGCTACTCTTACATCGAAAATCATCTTACTACCCTTCTTTAAAAACGATCCTTGTCTATCCAAGCTCTTACCTTGCTAAGAACCCGTACGATTCTAAGGATCATTCGCATAGACTTGGAGAATCATGGCAGTATGGACCGGTTGTACTGGCTTGGGATTCCAGTAAACGAGGCGGCAAAAATGCCTTCGATGGAAGCAACGTTGTAATTCACGAGTTTGCCCATCAATTAGACCAAATGGATGGCGTAGCAGACGGATCCCCCACACTAGGAAAAGACGAAGAGATAGAAAAACGCAAATTGAAATACCGTTCATGGGCATTAGTTTTCACCAAGGAATTTGAATCCTTTCAGAATAAGGCTGCTAAAGGAAAAAAAACCGTCATAGACCACTACGGAGCTACTAATCCAGCTGAGTTTTTTGCTACTGCGACTGAAGCATTCTTCGAAAAACCAAAGCAATTAAAAAAGAAAAGACCGGAGCTTTATAAAGAACTCCGGTCATACTACAAACAAGATCCCGCTGCTTGGAGCGAAACCCGGTAGGTTTAAATTTACCAATTGTCGCGTCGACCACCGCCGCCACCACCACCGCCGCCAGAACGTTCTTCTCTCTGACGCGCCTCATTAACCGTTAACTTTCGGCCCATGAAGTCTTGCTCATTAAACTTCTCCACCGCCGCTTTAGCTTGCTCGTCATTAGCATAGGTAACGAATCCAAACCCACGCGAGCGCCCAGTATCTCGATCATGCAGTACAACTGCGTCTGTGATTTCTCCAGCCTCAGCGAATAACTCGCGGAGATCGTCCTCTGTGGCCTCCCATTTAAGGCCACCAACAAATAATTTATTTCCCATAATAGGTCCTGTCTATGACAACGACTTCTGAATAAGTCAGCCGCTGACAGCGGAAAAATGCGACCTAGAAAGCAACAAGGCAAGCGGTAAAATGATAGATTTGTTTTTTTTAACTTAAACATTTTAATATAAAATCTTTAATAAAGCACAAAACCTCATAAAAAAGAGTGAAAAAAAACCCAATAAATACTGATATAAATCTGATTAAAAATTATAAAGTTTTTAACATATTATCTAATTAATTACTTCAAAAAATATAGTTAAAAGGAGCTACAGGTTAGTAATATGGCATCTAAATTAGAATTCACTAAAAAAACATCCTTCTATCCAATCGAACAACTGAAAAAAACACAAAACTCGAGGATAATTTGTTTAAAAAAGACGTTTAATCTAAAAAAACTATTCTAGTAAAATTTTTCCATAATTATTAATCCATAACTGAAAAATAGCATCTAAGGATTGCTCAAAAGATAATTTGACCTCTTTGCGATTGATTAGCCTAACGTTATCTGGCATGGAATGTCCCCCATGAAGCGAGCAATAAGGGTTTTCTGTACGGTGGTATTCCTTTTAATTGGATTAGCCAAAATAACAGCCGAGCCAACCCTAAAATTACACTTTGCAGGTATTGATAACTTAGTAAAGCGCAAGGACGCAAAAACACTCAAAGGAATATGGAACCAAAAAGAAACAAGAGAGTTGCGCAAAGAGGTATTAGAAAAACTAGCTAATCACCTTGCCTCACTCTCTGGAGCAAATAGTTCCTATTTCAAATACATCCTCCCTGACGTGGGATTAGGCGAAACAATCTTGGAAGTCGCAACAAGTGATAATGGTCCTAATATTTCTATGATAGCCTCAATGAGCAGCACGCGAGGCCAGGAATGGATTAAGCAACTTAAGAAGGTTGCTCAAATGACTGGAGCTACAATTCAGGAAGAACAGCAGGCTGGAGCCACTGGCTGGAGAGTAGACTTCGAAGAAGGTCGCAGCTTAGGTTTTGGTTTCGTTGATGGATGGATGCTAGTTGGTATTGGCCAAGAAACTTTTCAATCACTCAAGCAGGCGGCTAGAAAAATTTCTAAGGAAGGTCGTGCAATTCAAACGGATACAGAGAACGATATAACTATCGAAGTTAAAGCATCAGTTTTGCCGTCTTCAATTCGGAATCAACTTCCAGCAAACGCTGAATCGATTCGCCTTACATCCCAATTGAAAAAAGATAATTTTTTTACAAAGGCAGTTGTAACTTTTAATAAAGAGTTCAAAGATAAAATCGAGAATTGGGAAATACCAACCCGCACTATTACTGAACCGCTGGTAAGCTTCACAGCTGCTAGAGGAGTTGGTTTATCCACTGCTCAAGAGGTCCTCAACACTCTCCAACTCAATCCGACTAACAACCAGTTCTTTGCTTGGTCACAAGGCCGAACAAAGTTTCAATCATTTTTTGCACTTAAGGTTAAAGACCCAAACGACGAAATTGCAAAACTTTCAAAAAAAATTAGAGATTTCAAAAAAACTGGAAATGAGGGAGAGAAATATATAGGGAATGTAGTTTATGATCCAAAAAAACCTTCTGTCACCTGGGGCAACGTCCCCCTTTTTGCACCTTATCTAACGAAGGGAAATTCGGATGATAAAGGTTATCTCGTAGGTGGAGTGTTCCCTCCAGATCCTATAAAAAAACCAATCCCAAAGGAATTACTTGATGAATTTATTAACAAGAAGGATCTGATCTACTACAATTGGGAAATTACCGGTCAGCGACTTGCAAAATGGAACCTTCTTATTCAGTTCGCAGCTATACTTTCCGATCAACGGGAACAACTAGTCAACAACACAAAAGGCATCTCGTTTATCACATCTCTCTATCCAAAATTGGGTAATACCATAACTGATGCAACTTTAAGCTCAAATAAACTCACCATAACTCGAAAATCTCATCTAGGCCTCTCTGCTCTTGAAATTGCACTAGCTACACGCTGGCTTGATAATCCACAGTTTCCAAAACTGACTCTGGAATGGCCAAAGCCCGCTGAAACAACACAAAAAAAAGCCGCACAAAAAGAAAAAAATGCGACTAAGAAGTAGCTCTACATATGTTAAAGCTAGGAGTAAATATTGATCACGTAACTACTTTAAGGGAGGCCCGTTACCGCGGCCAATCTGAAGGGGAACCATGCCCAATCGAGGCTGTAAGGTTAACTGAAGCCGCAGGAGCTCACGGCATCACAGCGCATCTTCGAGAAGATCGTAGACACATTCAAGATCGAGACATTTGGGCTATTCGCAAAGCCATAAAAACTCGTCTTAATTTTGAAATGGCTAATACAGGCGAGATGATTGACATTGCAACTCGCCTCAAACCAGAAGCTGTTTGCCTCGTCCCGGAACATCGTAATGAAGTCACTACTGAAGGGGGGCTCGATGTAGCCAATCAAATAGAAAGCATCAAAGCTACTAACGAAACACTTAGACAAGTGGGTATTGAAGTAAGTCTTTTTATTGATCCGGATCCAGAACAAATCGAAGCAACTGCTCAGTCCGGTAGTCCTGTCATAGAATTACATACCGGTGCATTTGCGGAATCTTATGATAACGAAACCAACCGCTCATTTGAAATTGAAAGGCTGATAAAGGCATCTGAGCAAGCTCATGCACTCGGTCTAATTGTTAACGCCGGGCATGGAATCAATTACGAAAATGTCCAAAGCCTCTTTTCAATTCCACACCTGAACGAACTTAACATTGGCCACAGTATCATCTGCAGAGCCATCGCTGTAGGCCTAAGCCAAGCAACAAGCGAAATGCTTAATAAAATGGCTGCTTACGACACAGAATGATCTTTGGTATAGGAACAGATATTGTCGAAGTAGATCGTATTCGCAAATTCTGCGATAAATTTGAGGATAAATTTCTTAACAGAATACTGCTGCCAACAGAACAAGTATACTGTCTTAACTACACTGATTCTGCTCCTTATATTGCGGTAAGATTTGCTGCAAAGGAAGCAATAGCCAAGGCCTTTGGAATTGGGATTGGGAAAAAGCTCGGTTGGCACGATATAGAAATCATTCGTGAAGAAACCGGAAAACCGAACGTTCGACTTCACGGAAAAGCTAAATTCTTGATGGAAAAAATTGGATCTGAAAAAATTCAAATAAGCTTAAGCCATACCGATAAATACGCTACAGCAACTGCCATCATAGAAGCCCAAAGCAGCAGCAACTGAAAACACATTATACCGTTACGCTCTTTTCATTAAAAAGATACTGACATCTTTAAATCTTTGAGCTCCCGTATACTATACTCGCATTGAGAGTTTTCTTAATTAATTCTCTAGCTTCAGAAAGGTGTGCAGCAGAATAAGGATCAATCTTTAAACCTTCAATTTTTTGCACTTTATCTATCCTCTTTGCTAAATCGCGAAGTTGCTGTGAAGCTAAATTGGCCAAAGGCCGAGAACTTGCTCCTCGTAAATTGCCCGGCATACTAAGGCTGACTAATCTCTCAAGATACTCGCGTTGCAGATTACGTCGCAGACTAGAAACCATTGGGTTTCGAGAGGAAAAATCACCCTTGCTTGGAGACTTTAATTCTGCCCATACCGCATCATCAAGTTTACTCAGAATCTCAGGTAGAGTTATAGTATCTTTTTCTGACTCAATTAAAAATTCATTATCATAAACCCGACCAAGCGTGGTTGGGTTCAGAATCATTGTAAGAGTAGACGCCTGAATCCCCATTACCTTTTGATGAACTGGCCATGTAGCATTATCCATAGAGCGAGATAAATTATCAATCCACCGATCACTCCCCATACGTCGAAGTAGCTCTGTGTTCAATCCAAATGCTTTATCCTTAAACGAATTCTCTAGGACAAAGTCAAGTGATTCTCTCTGAAGATTGGCTGGAACAGGCGTCACTGGATAGCGATTTCCCGGATCACCCTTTTTATCCCGATTCACGAAAGACCCTCCTATCCAATTACCCATCATACTTAGAGCTCTAGCTTGCAATGACAAAGTAAGCTGATAACCGTAACGAGCCTTAGCCCAGCTCTGTCCATCCTTAACAAATTTATCCAATAAACGCTCACGATGATGTTTTACAATATTCATCTGATTTCGTGCATATTGAATGGGATTTGCAGCAAAATCATAACGCCTAGCAAATGGGTCTGGCCCTATCGTGTCTTCATCAGTAGCAAATTGTAGTTTCGGATCAGATACGCGTTCTAATATTTTTTTTAAATCTTTCTCAGATTTTAAAATCGAATAACCATACTCAATAGCCCAATAATCATATGGACCAATTCCAATCATTGTATAGTCCCCCTGTTGGTCGCCAATACCCTTAAACATATTAATAGGCAGATAATCCATCACTGAACCTGCCAATGTTTCTTTACCCTTAATCTCCTTACTATTTATTTTTTCAAGGGGATAAATACTGGAAGCCTTAAAATTATGACGCAACCCTATCGTATGGCCAACTTCATGAGCAACCAGCTCGGCAATCAACGGCCCTATAAACCATTCCGGAACTCCATCAATCAATACTTCAGGCTTTTTTGGTGAAGGTTTTTTTCCGTCTTCTTTATCACCATCACTTTTACTGTCTAATCCCTCACGAGCAAGTTCCAGTTCCAGACGCATAGCCGCCAAATCAAGCGACTTGCAATCTGCAGCACGACAAAAACCGTTCACTTGACTGATTCTGCCATGCAACCCGTCGTATTCATTATCGCCAATTAATTCAGCATCAGCCTTAGTCAAGGCGTGCCCTCCATAAGCCTCAGCTCCTAATGCCGCAAGTTGAGCTCGAATTGAACCGCGTTGAGAAGGATGGGCCAAACGAACACGAGGATCCCAATCGGGATGATCTTTCAACCAAGCCAATGTTTCAGGAGCAAAACCTTCCATTGCAATCTCAGGCAATATTTCGTTGAACTGCTTCCAGTAGTGGCGAATCCAACCATCAGTCATAATAATATCAGCATCGAGTATCTGCCCGGTTAAAGGATTAACTCTGGAAGGTCCAATTGCCGTTCCTACATCGTTATTCAACCAACGTATAAAATTATAGCGAGCATCTTCTGGGTCTTTTTCCATATGCGCACCAGTAACAGCATCCTGATAATAAACCTCAATAGCATCAGCTAAGCCGATCTTTTCATAAGCTTTATTCCACATTAGAACTCCTTCTCTTACCCACCTCCGGTAACGAATTGGGGCAGTATGCTCAATGTAAAAAATAATTGGATTCTTTACTGGGCTTACTTTTAATTTCGGATCCGCTTTTTCAAGGTGCCAACGGTTAATATAGCGAACTTTTTTCTGCTCATCAGTATACTTGCCTAGATCAGAGTAGCTTGTTGTAAAATAGCCCACTCTTTGATCAGCCACACGAGGCTTATAGGTCTTACTTGGAGTGATTGAGCTAATTGAATAGTGCAATGTCTTTAGCACTCCATTACCAGTTGGCGCAGTAAAAGCTAACTCCACATTACTTGGGAAAGCTTTTGCAGTTTTAATTTGGGACAATCGAGCATTGAACCCAGCTCCTTTACTACCAAAAAACTTTGAAGCCGAACCAACAAGCAATGCGTCCATGTCGATTACAGGACGATTTTTTGTCAATACCGTTAGTATAGGAACGGAAGTCACTACTCGATCAGTGAAGAGACGTTTCACCGAAGCACGGGACTCTAGGTCACCTGATGATCGAACACTTAAATTTGGTTCAATAATCAACAATTGTTTGTTTAACCTTTTAAAATATACGTATTTCTCTCCAGCTTGAAGTCCAGCATAAGTCTCTCCACTCGCAACAGTCGTAGCTATAAAAAACTTTTTGGATTCATAACCCACTGGAAGAGCTGCCAACATTTGCTGGTCTTTTTTTCGGACATAAATAGAAAACAAGCTGTCCTTTTTATCCATACTGGAAATAACCTGATCATAGCCTTTAAGTATTGTGGTATAAGACGGAAAATCTGGTTTAACAGTTGGCTTTGGCGGATTTGGCGGACTCTGTGCAACGGCAGACGATAGTAAAATTAAGCTTAGAACAACAAAGATCGATTTTTGTATTATCATAATAGCATTCAAATTTGACAGAAAGAGTCTGTAGCTGGCATATATACAAATTCAAGTTCCAATGTGATCAAACTTCATAAAAAACCCCCTCAAATCTCGACCGCTTGGCCAAGCATAGGTAACACTTCCTCCCGGCATTATTAAGTCTGATGACTGCAAAGAGGATTTCAACTAAGTTTAATTCAATAGAATCAGTACTAAGAGACATCGCGAGCGGCAAGATGGTAGTCGTCGTGGACGATGCAGACCGTGAGAACGAAGGCGATCTCATTATGGCTGGTGAAAAAGCCACTGCAAAAGCAGTTAATTTTATGGCCAAGTTTGGTCGAGGACTAATTTGTGTACCAACCGTTCCTGAGCGTTTGCAACAACTGGGAATCGAACGAATGGTTTTGAACAACCGAGAAAGCCATAGTACAGATTTCCAAATAAGCGTCGATGCTGCCAAAGGGATAACAACTGGAATTAGCGCTGCCGACCGTGCTAAAACTATCCAGGCACTGGCCAATCCCACTTCAGTCCCAAAAGATCTAGTACAACCTGGACACATTTTCCCTCTACGTGCAAAAAGTGGTGGAGTTTTACAACGCGCTGGTCATACCGAAGCTGCGGTGGATCTAGCTCAACTAGCAAACTGTAGACCAATAGGTGTTATTTGCGAAATTATGAGTGAGGATGGCTCAATGGCACGTCTTCCAGAGCTAAGAAAATTCGCAAAAAAACATAAACTAAAACTTTGCTCAATTGCACAGTTAATTGAGTTCCGTCGTAAAAGGGAGAAGCAGGTAGCATTAGAAGAAATCATAAAAATGCCAACCGATTACGGTGAATTTGAACTACACTTATATCGATCCAAATTGGACGGCGAACACCACCTAGCACTCGTTAAAGGTAAAATGAATAAACGACGACGCACACTGGTCAGAGTCCACAGCGAATGCCTAACAGGAGATGTATTTGGATCACGGCGATGCGACTGTGGCCCTCAATTACAACAAGCCATGAAACAAGTAAGCGAAGCCGGGCACGGCGTTATTCTTTACATGAGGCAAGAAGGACGTGGCATTGGTCTTGGCCCAAAAATCAAAGCCTACAAACTGCAACAAGAAGGATACGATACAGTCGAAGCTAACGAAAAACTAGGTTTTCCAATGGATCTTCGTGAGTACGGAATCGGCGCCCAAATACTCGCTGATTTAGATATCAAAAAAATAAAACTTCTAACGAATAATCCAAAAAAAATAGTTGGATTGGAAGGATACGGTCTTGAAATTGTTGAACAAGTTCCAATCAAAATAAAACCAAACAAGTTCAACAAAAACTACCTAAAAACTAAGCGTGAAAAACTAGGGCACTTATTATAAATGAAATCTCACAAAATTAATGATAAAAACAAAATTATCCATTCTGCTGTTTGCAGATGGAGAATTTCTTAACGACTTCCTTAAGCTTCTACACGATATGCTCTCTGTATTTTTAACATTAAAAGTCACTATTTTATGGATCTATATTATACTCCTAATCTCTGGTGGTCTAATGGGTTATCTTAAAGCTAAAAGCAAAGCATCTATAATTGCTTCTACCATTTCTGCCATTCCGCTAATTCTAGTAGGATTAAAAGTATTACCATCAACGCTGGCAAGTATACTACTTGGGGTATTACTGATTCTTTTTGGCTCAAAATACATACGTAGCGGTAAATTGATGCCAAGCGGAATAATGTGCATCATTACACTTGTCACATTTTCGTTTTGGCTAATCCTTGGAGATAATCCTCAACTAAATTCTCCCGTTCCATAAGCCTAAAAATTAGTGAGGCCTATTATTAAATGAACCAAAAACTCCCCATTTGGGATATACACGGGGAAATAACAAGCTCATTAGCAATTCAAAATTGCTTAATAATAGCGGCTCCAACGGGATCCGGAAAGTCGACACAGGTTCCACAGATAGTTGTTGACGATATCCTTTGTAGCAAAAACAAAGTTATAGTACTGCAGCCCCGCCGAGTTGCTGCAAGATCACTTGCACGACGTGTAGCGTTTGAACGATCAACCGCAATTGGTGACGGGGTTGGGTATCAGGTGCGTTTTGAAAACCATACATCTCCAACCACAATGATCGAGTTCGTCACTGAAGGGATCTTATTACGTCGATTACAAAATGATCCTGAACTAAAGGGAATAGGAGCGGTATTGTTTGATGAGTTTCATGAACGCAATCTCTTGAGTGATCTTGCTCTTGGCCTCATTAAAAAACTCCAGAAAAACAAACGCCAAGAACTCATGATTATTATTATGTCAGCGACCATTCAAACAGGATCTGTAGCTAGCTACCTAGGCTCTACTTCCGATATTGCATGTTCTGTGCTTAATTCTGAGGGTCGCACATTCCCTGTCGATATTCACTATGCTAAATATCGCAACCTTGACCCCATAATTGAACAAGCAGCCCAAGTAACTGAACTTATTCTTCGGAATGGATTACCCGGAGACATTTTGATTTTCATGCCAGGCATGGGGGAAATCCGAAATACAATTGGCGTACTTGCACGAAAGCAACTGCCAGAACAAGTTGAATTAATACCATTGCACGGTGAACTTTCATCTACAGAACAAGATCGTGCTTTTAATAAAAGTAAGTTTAGAAAAATTGTCGTTGCAACAAATGTTGCTGAAACATCAGTAACCATCGATGGCATTTGCCACGTTATTGATAGCGGCCTTGCAAGAGTATCACGGTTCGATAGCAAACGAGGCTTTAGTTCACTCTTGATTGAAGAAATTAGTCGTGCTTCAGCTGAACAACGCTCTGGCCGAGCTGGCCGCACTAAACCTGGAACATGTCATAGGCTTTGGACAGAAAGCGGACATCTGAATCGCCCAGAGTATAATACACCTGAAATTCATCGCACCGATCTTGCAGATGCTGTTCTCATGCTTCACTCAGCTGGAGTCAAAAAAGCATCAAGCTTTGACTGGCTCGACAAACCCGATGCGACGGCCGTCGAGATTGCCGAAGAACTACTGCGCTCGCTGGGAGCACTAACCAAGAGTTCATCGGACAATAACTTTGGGCTTACTGAGATTGGAAAATCGATGCTAAAGCTTCCTATGCACCCTCGCTTTGCACGAATGATGATTGAAGGAGGTAAAAGAGGATGTGTTAATGAAGCTGCCTTGTGTGCTGCATTTCTCAGTGGGCGAAACATACTTATACGTTCAGCACGGGAAGACAAAAGAGTCCAGGAAGCGCAAGAACCTTTTAGAGAAGGAGCTGATTCTGATTTTGAAGTGTTAATACGCGCATGGCAATATGCCAAATCACGTCACTACAATATTGATGACTGTCGCACACATGGGATCCACGCAGGCGCTTGTAGAGAAGCAGAAACAACCTTCGCCCAATTGATACAATTGGCTAAAGGTTTTGGCTTTAAATGCAGTGAAATAACCGAACCAGACCGTTCTAAATCAGCCGCACTAAGACTCTGTATTCTATCAGCTTTTGCAGATCAGATTTGCATTCGTTGCGATACAGGAACGCTGAATTGTAAACTATCAAAAGAACGATCTGGTTCACTGGCCCGTGAAAGCGTAGTACAAAAATCCCAATTATTAATTGCTTCAGAAATTAGAGAAATATCTGCCCGCGGAAACCGTAGCAAGACACTACTAAACCTAGCTTCAGCCATTGAACTAAAATGGGTAGAAGAACTTTTTCCTGATGATATTACTACTAATTTAGAATGTAAATTTGATCCAGGGCCAAAAAGAATTGAAGCATTTAAAATTAAGCGCTTTCGAGACTTGGAAGTAAAACGGGAACATGAATCTAAAGTAGATCCGAAAGCTGCCGGACTAGCCTTGGCTAAAGCATGCTTACATGATTGGTTCAAGCCCAAGTCGTTCGATAATAATATCAAACAACAGATTCTCCGACTTAACTGGATTTGTGTTGCAAGACCGGACTTGGAGTTTCCACCATTCGATGAAAATGCGGTTTTACGATGCCTCGCAAAAGCTTTTGAAGGCATGACTCTGGCAAAACAAGCAGTAGCTGCAAATGTTAAACCATCATTTCGAAAACATATGCCCGAAGCACAATGGGAGTGGCTAGATGAGTTTGCTCCTAATACCATCGACTGGCCTAATGACCAACCAAAGAAGCTGCATTATCCAGAATCTCCAACTGATAGAAATGGCAAAATAATTCCAGTAGAATTACATGTTAAATTACATGAGTGTTTTCGACTAGACAAACATCCAGTCATTTGTGAAAGGCAAATTGTTAGGTTTAAACTGTTAACTCCAAAAAACAAAAAAATAGATTTTTGTGACGACTGGCCAACATTTAAACAGCGAGAGTATCCAAAGCTCCGTAAAAATTTAATGACCAAATTTCCCGGCTTCGGTTGGGTATGAATTAATAATGATAGATAACATCAGACTTATAGCAGCTGAAGCAGGCGAAGCCATTATGAAAACTTATAGTGGCCCAAACAAAATAGAGTCTAAAGAAGACGGTTCGCCACTTACTCAAGCTGATCGCGCAGCTCATAACTGTATAGTTAATGCCCTTAACAAATTAACACCAAGCATCCCCGTGCTCTCTGAAGAATCCGAAGGCATTACCACAGAAGAACGATTGACTTGGGATCGCTTCTGGCTAGTTGACCCTCTCGATGGAACAAAAGAATTTGTTAAAAAAACTGGGCAATTCACAGTCAATATAGCTTTTATCGAAAATGGTGAAGCTACCCTCGGCGTCGTTCTTGCGCCGGCCTCCGATCTCGAATTCTTTGCTATTCGTGATAAAGGTGCATTCAAGCGGATTCGACAGACCGATCCAGTTAGGATCAAAGTTAGCAAAGCCGACAAAAACAAACTCCGAATCGTCGCTAGCCGCGATCATGCTGGCCCAAAAATAGTTACATTACTTGAAAAACTTCCAACAGCAGAACTTGTCAGCATGGGGAGCTCACTTAAATTCTGTCTTATTGCAGAGGGGCAAGCCGATCTCTATCCCCGTTTCATACCTACCATGGAATGGGACACTGGAGCTGCACAGTGTATTCTGGAAGAAGCTGGTGGCTCAGTTTGCACTCTGGATGGTTATAGGCTCGAATATGCAAAAAAAGAACTTCGTAATCGGTCAATTATCGGCGCTGGCGACCCTACAATCGACTGGAAAGCTCTAATACCAAATGATTAAAGTAATAATTATCGAATCAAAACACTTGCTTCGCTTATTTAGAATTATTCCAAGTATTGACAAGTGAATTGTACAATGGCATTTTTTCTTTATGGCAACGGACCACCTTCTTGGGTCCGGTGAATTCCTCAGTAAACGGCTTGCCGAGAAAGGACTTAGGTTCACTTCTCAGCGCAAACACGTATATGAGGTGCTGATTAGTCAGCGTGATCATCCGACTGCAGAGGAAGTTTTCATGCGGACTAAACAGTCAAAACCGGAGATCTCCATGGCGACCGTTTACAACAGCCTTGACGCTCTTGTGAAATGTAAAGTCGTGAGGCAAGTAAATGTCGATCGTGGTGCTGCCATGTATTGCTCAAATATGAACGCGCACGCGCACTTCTGCTGTGATGATTGCGGAAAAGTGTTCGATGTAAATTTAAAGGATTCGCCGCGAGTTCCAGAAGTTGATGT
>TARA_B100001175_G_scaffold49029_1_pt1 | contig 14289 bp, 10 predicted proteins | sample TARA_B100001175 | Tara Oceans TARA_B100001175
TCAAGACCGGTGCATTCAACCAGACTCTGCCAACTATCCTATAGAACTAAGTCTAATCGCTGCGCATTGTAACAAAAAGAATAATGCATAGGTAAAGGATGAAGAATGTTTTTTTGATATAATTTGCCCACAGACATGGAAGCTTCTTCAAGATTTCTAGACACCAAATTAATCAATCGTCATAAAGATGCATTGAATGGTAATAATATTCATGTAGATAAAACTAAGTTATTCAAATCTATATCGGAGAATCTATTAAAAAATAATGCAACCATTATTTCTCATTACTATGTAGATCCTCTCATCCAAGAAATAACCGAAGAAACTGGTGGTTTTGTTGGTGATTCTCTTGAAATGGCTAAATTCGGCAGTAATTGTCAGACTGAGAACCTCATTGTTTGTGGGGTAAAGTTTATGGCCGAGACTGCTAAAATTCTGAGCCCCGAAAAAAATATTTATGTGCCAACACTAGAATCAACATGTTCACTAGATTTAGGATGCCCTGCTCCTGACCTAAAACAAATGAAAGATAAATATCCGGATAGAGTTTTGGTTGTTTATGCAAATACTTCTGCAGAAGTAAAAGCAATGGCAGATTGGGTTGTGACCTCAAGTATCGCAAAAGAGATTATTGAGGATCTGCATCTAAATGGAAAAAAAATACTTTGGGCACCAGATAAATATTTAGGAAGTTACTTACAAAAAGAAACAAACGCAGATATGGTTTTATGGGATAGCGCATGTGTAGTGCATGAAGAATTTAAAGCATCTGGTTTAAGGGATCTAAAGAAGATTCATCCTGATGCTGGCATTCTGGTCCATCCTGAATCCCCCTCTGAAGTCATTTCCATGGCAGATGCTGTTGGTTCAACATCTCATTTAATTAAAGCCTCACAAGAATTAAATTTCAATAAATTCATAGTAGCTACTGATAAATCTATCTTCTATAAAATGTCTCAACTTTCGCCAAATAAAGAATTTTTTGAAGCCCCTACCGGAGGAGTAGGTTCTTCTTGTAAAAGTTGTGCGCATTGCCCATGGATGGGTCTTAACTCATTACAGAATGTAGATCTATGCACAAACAGGCTATCTAATGAAATACATCTTGAAGATACAATTATACAAAAAGCTAAAATTCCTCTAGATAAGATGATTAACTTTAATGTCTAAATTTGCTATACCAAATATCACTAAACTAGAGGACTCAGTAAGGCGAGCCCTAGAAGAAGATATTGGCCTTGGCGATATAACTGGAGAATTAATTGATCCGAACTTAACTCAAAAAGCATCTCTCATCTGTAGAGAAGAATCGATTTTGTGTGGGTCAAAGTGGTTCAATACTGCGTTTACGTTACTTGATTCATCTATTCAAATAGAGTGGCATGCTCAAGAAGGCGCTTTATTGGAAGCCGGAAAAGAAGTTGCTTCTCTCACGGGGAGGGCAAAATGCATGGTGACCTCGGAAAGGACTGCTTTAAATTTTTTACAAATGATGTCGGGGATAGCCTACAAAACTCATTGCTTCCAAAAAGAGCTTGTTGATAGTGAAACTGTGCTTTTAGATACTAGGAAGACAATACCCGGTCTTAGATACGAGCAAAAATATTCCGTAGTTATTGGTGGAGGTCAAAATCACAGAATGGGTCTCTATGATGCTGCGCTCATAAAAGAAAACCACATCTCTTCTGCAGGATCAATTAAGTTAGCTGTGTCCTCCTTAAAAGACAAAGGAATAGAGACAATTGAAGTTGAAGTAGAAAACCTAGATGAATTACAGCAGGCTATAGATGCTAAAGCTGATATAGCAATGCTTGATAATTTTGCTGAAAGAGATCTTGAGATAGCTTCAGAAATTTCTAGAGGAAAAATAAAATTAGAAATATCTGGAAACATAGAGATTGAAAACTTAAATACTATTAAGCAATATAAAATTGATTACATCTCCTCCGGAGACCTAACCAAAAACATATCCGCAACAGACTATTCACTAATTTTTAGATCCATTGATTAAAACAGACATTTTAGTTATCGGAAGTGGTGCTGCAGGAATGACTGCAGCTATAGAGCTATCTAAAAGATTTAAAATTACACTTATTACTAAGAACTCTCTAATCGATAGTTCTACATGGTATGCTCAAGGCGGAATAGCAGCAGTAATTGATTCCAATGATACTATTGAAGAACACTTGAGAGATACGTTGATCGCAGGTGATGGCCTATGCAACGAAGCAGCCGTTTTAGAATGTGTAAGTAATGGTAAAGAAGCAATTAATTGGCTGAGAGATCTAGGTACAAACTTTACTACCAACAAAAAAAATAGTTTGCATCTTACTCAAGAAGGAGGTCACTCAAAAAGAAGAGTCGTGCACGCAGAAGATGCTACGGGAAAAGAAGTTTCAAGTTCTTTAGCAGAAATAGTTAAAAGTAATGACAATATTGACGTCTTAGAAAATCATATTTGTGTAGATTTAATAACAAGTAATAAAAAATGTATTGGTGCTTATGTCTTAGACATAAATACTAATAAAGTTAAGGCTTTCTCAACTAGTTCTACAATTCTAGCAACTGGAGGTGCCAGCAAAGTATATCTTTACACAAGTAATCCGGATGGATCATCAGGAGATGGGATTGGACTAGCCTGGCGCGCTGGATGCATAGTAGAAAATCTTGAATTCAATCAATTCCACCCTACTTGTCTGTATCATCCTGAAGCAAAATCTTTTCTCATTAGCGAAGCATTAAGAGGTGAAGGAGCATTTCTAATAAATGAGAAAGATGAAAGGTTCATGGAAAAATATGATTCAAGGCTGGAGCTAGCTCCAAGAGACGTTGTTGCTAGATCAATCGACAAGGAAATGAAAATATCAGGAGTAGATAATGTCTATTTAGATATCAGTCACAGAGAATCCAATGAAATTAAGAAAGAATTTCCTAATATCTACGACCAATGTAAAAAATTTGGTTTCGATCTCTCAAAAGAACCAATACCAGTTGTACCCGCTGCCCACTACACCTGTGGTGGCGTAAAAGTAGATCTCAATAGTAAAACTAATATAGATGGTTTATATGCGATCGGCGAAGTTTCAAGCACTGGATTACATGGAGCTAACAGAATGGCAAGTAATTCATTATTAGAGTGTGTGGTATTTGCAAAAAAGGCTGCGGAGCATATTTATTCAAATTATCAAGAAAACAAAGAGCTTATTAAAGAATGGGATATTTCTAAAGTAACTGAAACACAAGAAGGTGTCATCATAAGTCATAATTGGGATGATATTAGAAGATTGATGTGGGATTACGTAGGAATAGTTAGATCTAACAGCCTACTAAAAAGAGCAGAAATAGCCATGAAAGTTATCAATGAAGAAGTGAACTATTTCTATGGAAAGTACCTTATCACCTCAGACTTGATCGAGTTACGAAACTTAGCTCTAGTAGCAAATCTGACAATTAAAAGCGCTCTTAAAAGAAAAGAAAGTAGAGGGTTGCATTACTCTCTGGATTATCCCAATCTTATGAAGACAGCTAAATCAACAATCTTAGACCCATCGAAACTAAAGTTTTAAATTATTTTCTATTAAACTCAGGCACTTCTCTGCTTAAAGAGGCTGCTATACCGGCTTTAAAATCTTCTGTCTTTTGAAGTCTGACTTGCTCACTTAATTCCCAGTCAACAATTTTCTCAACTTCCTCAGCTAAATTACCTCTTAAGGTCGACCTAATAGACTCAACTGCCATTGGAGCTGAACTAGATATAGTTTCAGCCAAGGTTTCTGCTTCAGTCATTAAATTTTCTTTGGAGGTTAATCTATCGGCTAATCCTATGTCGTAGGCTTCTTCTCCAGCTACGCGTCGAGCAGAAAACAGCATGTCCATGGCTTTTTGCTTTCCTATAACATTAGGTAATGTGATTGATGATCCAAAACCTGGATGAAATCCTAATTTTGCAAAATTTGCCCCAAATCTTGCTTCAGGACAAGCAATTCTAAAATCAGCCGAGAGAGCTAAACCTAATCCTCCCCCTATCGCAGCACCTTGGATAACAGCAATTACAGGCTTTTTAGTTTTAAATAATCTTACAGCCTGCGCATATAATTTTGAATATGGCAGAGATTTATCAAGCATATCCTCATCTTGACCAAAATTTGCTCCAGCACAAAAGTTTTTTCCTTGAGAGCTCAAAATAATGATTCTACATTCAGATACTTCATCTAATGCTTCATAGGCATCTGCAATTTGTTCAATCAATAAATAATCAAAAAAATTATTTGGAGGTCTTTGTATCTCAACATAGGCAAGGTTATCTTTTATTTGCACAGAAATATCTTCAAAAGTTTTCATAGTTAATTCCTCAAACTTGTAAAAAAAGTAAGCAGATCTGTTCTGCTTCCATCAACTTGTAAAGTGCCATTAACCAATGCTATTGGCAAGCTCTTTATCCCAGACAATATTGCCTTTAAGTCTTCTTCACTGCTGGTTATTTGGACAGAAGAACCGGTAATTAAAAAAGGCTGTACTTCAAGAACACCTTTTCTTAAAAATAAAGAAAAAACCTTTGGAGAGTCAGTAAAAGTAAATAGTAATTGAATATTTTTATCTATAGATTTTTCAGGAATGACATTCACCTTCAAAGAATCCATCATTGATTCTATAGGATATTTTTTAATTACTTCTATATCAGGTAACAAAATATCATTTTCCCTATAATCTTTATCAAGTTGAGCGGCACTACTTAAATAGTAGTACCTGGAATTCGGATTGCTCTCTTTATATCCCAAAGCAATTAAGCATGATTGTCTAAGTATTTCAGTCCTTTCATCATTAGGCTTAACTCTTAACAAATAGTCTGTTAATTGCAGTGCCCATTGAAATCTGCCTTCCATATAGGACTGTTCTGCAATAAGAAATAAATCATTCCAATCTCCTACAAGCTTTATAAAGTTTTCAGCCTCTTCTTTTTTTGGTAAAGGCTTGAGTGTGGAGGGATTACCATCAAACCAACCTAAATATCCTGAGAAAACATTTTTTGCTGACCATGCAGGTGAACCGTAAAATTCTTTTAGATAAGGAGAGTCAGCTAGGTGCTTCGGCAATACTAATTGTTCAGCAATTTCATCAGGGCCATAACCAAGGTTCATCAAACGTACAGTTTGATCATGTACAAACTGAATAGCATCTCGGTAAGTTGTTAATAATTTATTAATCTTTTCTTTACCTTCTAAAGGGCGAGTATGACTTGGTACTAGAAATTCTGGTTCTAGATACCTCATCATATCTATGCTGTTAACCCATCCTGCCAGATCTCTATAGGGTGTTCCTCTTATGGTGTATAGATTAGGGAAGGTCTTATAAAAATTATCTCCAGGAAACAATGCTTTCTTTCCCGGTAACCAAGCAAAAATTTGGTCATTAGTTTCCCCAGGAGCATGGAAAAGTTCTATTTCAATTCCCCCTACTTCAACTTTCATCGCATCTGTAAATGTTTTTGTAGGATAAAGCAGGCCTGGCCTTCTTCCATCTCTTCCAATCTCAAGAAAAGGTCCTATCCCATTATTCTCTACTTCATCTTTTGACAAAGCATTGCCAAACATTCTATTGCTTCTTGCTGAGATAATAGGTCGCAGAATGCCAATTACTCTTGAAAGATATTCCGCAGTTGAGTCATGCGCATAAATTTCAGGATTAGAGTCTTCAGCAAATACAGTTGCTCCATAAGTATGATCAGCATGATTATGTGTATAAATTATAGCCTCGATCGGGTTTGAGTTAATTGCATCAAATAAATCTTTAACTTCTCTAGCAGTTTCAATTGTTCCGGTAGTATCTATGATGATATTTGAATTCTCACCCTCAATAAGTATTGCATTAGCGAGGGCGTAGCCAACCGCAACATGAACTCCTTCAGTAACTTTTATAACTTCTTTTTTGAACTCTTTAGAATGTGCAGTTAAATCATCTGGAGTTGGAGATTTTGTAGTCTCTATAGGAGGTGTTTCAGAGCATCCAAAGAAAATTATAGTAATAAAAATATGAAATATGATTTTCATCATAAAATTATATCAGCTATCCATTTTTAGAACTTTCATCCATCTCCTGGATTTATACCTATAAGCAAGAAGGACTCCTTTCAAGAAATAATCAGCTATTAAGGTCGCATAGATCCACTCTATTGGGAGACCAAGATTATAAAAAAGATAAGCTAAAGGCACTCTAACCAAGACAAGACCTATAATGGTAATAATTAAAGGAGATTTAGTATCGCCTGCCCCTCTTACTGCACCACCGATAGAAAATTCTATGGCCATAAAAGGTTGCATAATTCCCAACATCCATACAAATATTACAGCTTTATTAACTACATCGACATCATCAATGAAAAAGCTTGCAAGTTCCCTTGAAAAAATAGCTAGTAGTATGCCTAATGTTCCCATAGAAAATACAGTTAAAGCGGCGGCTCTTACACCTGATTCATATGCTTTATCAGGATCAGCAGCTCCAAGATGCTGTCCAGTGAGAGTAGCACCTGCTATCGCAAAACCATTACCAACAGTAAAAGATACCATTAATACATTCACTCCGATGTTGTAAGCAGCTACGGCATTAGTTCCATATAATGCCACTATCCAAAAGAATGAAAGCATTCCAAATTGGAAAATAAAAGATTCAAGGCCAGCAGGATAACTAACTGTTATAAGCTGATTCAATCGTTTATAAGTCATGGATCCTGCTTTACCAATTTCAACAGCTAACTTTTTACCAAACCAAAGGCCTAAAACAAGTATGGAATTAAAGGTAAACGCTAAGCCACCCGCTAAGGCGGCTCCTACTACGCCCATTTGAGGCATTCCAAAACGACCTTCCACCAAACCAATAAGTAATATTATATTCACTACATTTGTTATCAGACCAATATACAGAGGGGTTTTAGCATCTCCTGCTGCTCTTTGCGCTGTTCCTAAGACCATAGAAATGGCAAAAACAGGAGTGAAGCCAACTAATATTTGTGTGTATGTTACTGACAACTTTTGTGACGCTTCATCAAGACCAAAAAGGCCTATCATAAAATCTGCACCTATCCATAAAAGGATAACCGTGAAAAAAGAGATTAATAAACAAAGTCCTAAAGATGCTCTTGTTACCTGTGCAGCCTCATGAGAATCTCCCGAACCGATAGCTCGAGCAACGAGTGCAGTTGTTCCAGCCATAATTGCCATTAGTAGAGCCTGAAAAACCCAAAATATTCTTTGCCCCGTTCCAACCGCAGCCACAGCTTCAGCTCCCAAAGAACCAACAGCTTTAATAGCAACCAGTCCAACAGAGGCGAATAATAAATTACTTAAAATAGAGGGCCAGGCGAGACCCCAAACACTAAGTGATTCGGGATGAGTGACTTCAGCAGATTCATCAGTGATCTGATTTTTATCAATTTCTGTGGACATAAAAAAGGCTGCTATAGTATCACATTCAATATGATGAATTATGGCAAAGCTTTATTTTAATTACTCCTCTATGAACGCAGGTAAATCAACAATGCTTTTGCAGGCAAATCACAATTATCTTGAGCGAGGTATGAAGCCTCAAATATACACCTCTAATCTAGACAATAGGTTCGGAGAAGGTGAAATAGTTTCAAGGATTGGTTTGAAATCAAAGGCTAATATTTTTAGTGCAAAAACAGATATTTATAAAGATATTTTAAATTTAAATGATAAATCTAAGGTTGATTGTATATTGATAGATGAAGCTCAATTTTTAACACAAAAACAAGTTACCCAGCTTGGTCAAATTGTTGATGATTTGGACATACCAGTTTTAGCTTTTGGTATTCGCACTGACTTTCAAGGAAATCTGTTTGAAGGCAGTAAATATCTATTGGCTTGGGCGGATAATCTAAAAGAAATTAAAACTGTATGTCATTGTGGCAGGAAAGCGACTATGGTCTTAAGGGTCGATGATAAGGGACAGGTTGTTACAGATGGTACACAAATAGAAATAGGAGGTGAAGAAAGATATGTTTCAGTTTGCAGAAAACACTTCTATGAGAAAAATATTGGTTAAAGTATTCCAATCATAAAACCAGTTAAACAAGAGGCTAATAAAGCCGCCCATAAGGCTTTTCCTGAAACAGATATTAAGTCCATTCTACGTTCTGGTACCATTGCACTCATACCACTCAGTAGTATTCCAACGCTACTGAAATTTGCAAAACCGCATAAAGCATAAAGCATTATCAATCTACTCTTCTCACTTAACTGATAAGTCTCTGTATCTGATAAATACAAATAAGCAACGAACTCATTTAATGCTGTTTTAACTCCTAATAATTGTCCTGCCATTATAGATTCACTCCAAGGTATACCCATAAACCAAGCTAAAGGAGAGAACAGGTATCCAAGAATTAGCTCAAGAGTGATTGATTGGCCATTTAGTAAAGGCAATAAACCCAAGGAAGAATTAATTAAAAATACTATTGCCATAACAACAATTAACATAGCTATAACATTAAGAAATATTTGAAGACCATTACTCGTTCCTTGAGTTAAAGCATCCATAATACTGGAATACATATCTTCGGATTTTTCTTCAGGAAAATCTGTCTTCTCATTGCTTGGTATGATCATACTGGCAAACATAATTCCAGCAGGGACAGAAATTAAAGAGGCTGAAAGAAAATGGCCTATTAAACCAGGTCCGTACATGGGCATCAGCATAGTTGTATATACGACCATTACAGAACCGGCTATTGTAGACATACCCACTGTCATAATTATTAATAATTCATGACGAGTCATAGACGAAAGATAAGGCTTTATAAGTAAAGGAGCCTCAACCTGCCCCAAGAAGACGTTAGCTGTTGCTCCCAATCCGATTGGACCACCAACATTTAAAGGTCTTTTGAATAGCACAGAAAGTGCATTGACGATTACAGGTATTATTTTCAAGTGCCATAATAATGCTGAAATAGCCGACATTAGTATTATGAGAGTCAAACCTCCGAAAGCAAAAATAAAAGTTCCGCCCGGGTTGGTGATATCAAAAGGAGCATTCGGTGCACCATCTGCAAGATATCCAAATACAAATCCAGTACCATAATCATTTGCAGCCTTGAGCACCATAACTCCATCTGAAAGCAGTCCAAAGAAGGAGCCAATAATATCTACTTTAGTAAGAATAATTGCCAAAAAAAGTTGAATGAGAACTCCACTGACCACATATCGTATTTTTATGGACTTAAAGTTTTCACTAAAGACTGCTCCCAAGGCGAGTAAGGCAAAAAGACCAATAGTAGGTTGAAGGTATTCCATTACATTAGTTTAATTTCTTTTAGTCTTTCTTGCAGAAAATCTTCAGCAAGAATTCCTTTGGGGTACATATTTGGATGGGATTCATTTATTTGACTCTCTAATGTTTGAATAAACCAATCAGGATTTGGATGAACAAAAAAAGGAATAGAGTATCTAGATGTCATTGCTTCATCAGCTATGGCTTTGACTCTATGTGTAGTTGATTTCAAATTATTATTAGTTAATCTTTGAAGCATATCTCCAATATTACAGATAATCACATTATTACTTACAGAGGCACGTAGCCATTCATTTTCTCTAGATAAAATTTCTAAACCAGCCTGTTGTCCTCCAATAAGTAAAGTAATTAAATTAATATCTTCATGTGCTCCAGCTCGTTCGCCTTTTTCCTCTCTATCTACGGGGGGGTAATGAATTATCCTCATTACACTATTACCTTTATTGGTGATGTTATGAAAAAAATTTGAATTAAGATTTAAATCTAATGCAATTGCTTCAAGTAATTGTTTTCCTAATTCATCAAATTGAGAAAACAGATCATTTGTTTTTTCTTTGAACATAATTAAATCTGGGATGTCTAAATTTTCTGGCATCCATTGCTTAAATGGATCACCCTTATCTAATTCCCTGCCTACATGCCAAAACTCTTTTAAATCAGCAAGATTTGCATCTTTGGGTGTTTCAATTTTAAAAGGCGTATAACCCCTTGCACCATTCAATTCTGGTTTGAAATAGCTTCTTTTAGTTTCTTCAGGCAGGTTAAAAAATCTCTTCATTAAGTCCTGCACTTCAGTTACTAATTTTGTATCTATGCCATGATCTTTTATGCCACAAAAACCTGAATCACGAAAATTTTTACCAAGCTCTTGCGAGAAAGTTTTAGGGTCCTCATTTAAACCTTTTAATGACAATACTGAGAAGGGAGTTTGCAAGTTATTTTATTTGTAATTTATTGATTTATTTAAGTAAGATTATAGACCATATGAATAAGATATATGGATTTGGTAATGCCTTGATTGATGTTGAAATACAAGTAAGCGAAAGCCAATTAAAAAGTATTGATATCCGTAAAGGAACAATGAAACATATATCTACTAGTCAGTTGAGACTACTAACAGAAGAATTCTCTCACCAAACTTATTCAAGTTTACCAGGAGGATCTATTGCTAATTCATTATATGCAGCTAATCACTATAATGTTGAGACATATTTTTCTTGCTCTATTGGAGATGATGAATACGGAGATCTCTTTATCAATTCATTTGAAGATAGCGGCAATTCAATATCGTTTTATAAGTCAGAATTACCTACGGGTATTTGCTTAATTTTCATCACTCCTGATGGTCAAAGAACCATGGCAGCAAATTTAGGAGCAAATTTAGATCTTCGTCCCGAAAGCTTAAATATTGATGAATTAAAATTATCAGAGTTTCTATTATTTGATAATTTTTCTCTTTGTTCTGCCAACGGAATTAGAACAGTTCAACACTCTCTTAGCATCAAACCTAATATACGAATATGTTTTGGCATATCGGATGTAAGTTTAGTTCAAGAAAATTATGAATATATAAAAGAGTTATTTCAAAATAGGATAGAGATACTCTATGGTAACGAAGAAGAAATTATTGCTTTTGAACAATCAGAACTACCCTCACCCATTAATACTTTAGTTTCTTATGGAAAGGATGGTGCAAGGTTTAACTCCACAAGCGTTAAAGCTTCAAAGGTTAATATGGTTAATTCTAATGGTGCTGGAGATGCTTTAATTGGTACTTTTTTAGCCAACCTAGAAACTGCTGATCAAAAAAGAGCCCTTCAGGAAGCTGTTTCTTATGCTTCTAGAGTATGTGAAACTAATGGCCCAAGACTCTGATATAAAAAAAACGCCACTTTTGTGGCGTCTTTTTATTTCTATGCTAACTTAGAATTGATATTTAAACCCTAAGTTCCATTGGTAAGATGACTGTCCGTCTTTGTTTCTAACAAATAAACCATCATCTGGATCAACTCCAACAATATTATAGCGACCTTGAGAATCATACGGATTATCAGAATCCAGAATTATCTGTCGACTTCTATTACTGTATTCTTCCATAATGCCTTTATTATCATCTATAAGGTTGAGGACATTAGTAATGTCTAGATAAAGTATTACTTTATGACCATCCATCACATTGATATCTTGAGTTATTCTAAGATCTAATGAAGAAGTCCAAGGGCTATTAAAGGCATTTCTTGGAACAATTGTACCTTTATAACTAGCCAGTCCAGATCCATTAACATGTGCCATCACAGCGTCAGCAACTGCTGCACTAGAAAAGACTACATTAGGATCTGCCGCTCCTGTAGGAATGTATGCAGCATCATATCCACCATCACTTCTATCGTTGGCAAAAGCATCATCATATCCGTCGAATGTAACACTATAAGGTTCTCCAGACTTCCTTACATAAACAAGAGAAAATCTTGTATCGTTATTTCCTATCAACTGAGTCGTATAGTCGAGTCCAGTTATAAGTTTATGTTCGGCCATAAAATTAGACCTTGCAGCTACAATATTTTCTCCATCTGCCCTTACAGATCTTCCGTAAGAACTTTCGCTTTGAGCACTAGTTAGTTCAAAGATATCTGTTGCTCTCATTTTTGTATATCCAGCAAACCAATTTATATCTCCAAATTGTTTAGATGTAGTAAAGGTCCAAGCTTCTGTAGCACCTTCATCGGTATTAGTTAGTCTGTAGTCACCTCTACCTCCGTAGTAGCCTCTTCCATCAGCTAAAGTGCCTTCTCTCTCTAAGCCTAGATCTGTAAAAAATACAGCTTGTCTAACTTGATCTAAGTTATATTCCAAAGTTAAATCCCAGCCACTTTCAAGTAATAGGTCCAATCCTAGACTTGTTCTCCAAGAAGAAGGTGCTTCAAAATTAGGATCTGTACTTTGTGCAACACCATAAGGATTATCCGCTGAAGGAATAGAATAGTTAGAATCAGGAGAAGTTAACCAAAAAGCAGTTGGGTCACCTTTAGGCATATTCCCTGGACAATTTGTAACACTTGCATCTCCTGCACAATTACTGAACCATCCGCGATAATCACCAGTTGCACCTGTTCTTGAATAAGCATTACCGAACCAGACTCTAGGTATTCTACCCATGAAGAGTCCTCTACCACCACGCAATGTAGCCGCCACTACTTTTTCTCTATTTTCAAATAGATCAGTTACATCCATATTGAAAGAGAATCTTGGTTGCATTAATTCAAAATCAAATTTGGAAGCATTTGAGAATCCATACTCTTTAACAAAATTAACATTTGTAGCAGGAGCTATTGGAGTTTCTACTGCATCATATCTAAGTCCAAACATAACCGTTAAATCATTGTTAACAAACCACTTGTCTTGAACATACATTGAAGTTTTTTCAACCTCAAAATCTGCTGCCATAGTGCCTACGGCATCGTGGCCTGCATAAGGTTCGTGTATTCTTAACCTACTCCAGACACCATTTTTATAGTCATCGAAGCTATTAAATCTAACTTCGGCGTTATATCTGGCTATGAAAAGGTTAACTACATCCGAATCATCTCTTTCAAAGCCGACTGTATAAACATGATCATCATTGTCATAGTCAGCTTTAAAAGTTAGGAATTCACTTTCTACATTTATTAAGTTAGCTCCTCTATATCTGTCTCCTCCAAGAAAAACATTATCTCTATCTCCTGTTACAGAATCTCTAACCGTTATATTCATTTCTGGGAAGAAATCATCACCGTAAGATGCATCATCTTCTTCCATCTCATAACTGGTATATTTCAATTTAGTAGATAGTCTATCTGACCAGTCACTATATAGAGTGAAAGACGCTCTATCTATTTCTGGGGGTTTGTAGTACCAGTTGTTACTAAATACGGTTCTAGACCAATTGTTGTATCTTTGAGGTGTTAAGTCTTCAGAATGAGAAACATTAAGAGTAGCTCTATGGTCATCATTAATCACTGCATCTAGTTTTATTGTCCATTCTTCATGAGTCTCGTCAAAAGTAACAAGATTTATGTAACCTGGATCATATCCACCATAGTTATCTATAGTGAACTGTCTAATCTCATTAGCCAAGGCTGTCGTTACTACACTCGCAGAATTTTGTGCTCCACTGTCTTTAGTGCCATAAAGTCCAGGTAAGGATTTAGTGTTTTCTTCATAACCGGCAAAGAAGAAAAGTCTATCTTTGATGATTGGTCCCGAAAAAGTAAAAGCCATAACTTCGTCTTCAAATTCAGGAAAGTCTTGCCCGAGATAATCTCCAACATTACCCTCATCTCTGTTTTGATAGAAAGCAGAACCATGAAATTCGTTGGAACCTGATTTCGTTACAACTGCGATAGAGCCACCGGTTGTATTTCCTCTAGAAACATCAAAGGGAGTAATATCTACAGATATCTGATCTACAAAATCCATACTGACAGGATTTCTCATTGTTCCAAAACCGTTATCATTCAAACCAAATGGATCGTTGAAACTGACACCATCGATTGTAAAGTCATTAAATTTAGTATTGGCGCCCATAACGCTAATTTCGGCATCACGTCCAACACCACCATTAACTGAAACCCTCGGATCCATTTTTGCAAAATCTGCGACAGAACGATTAATGGTAGGTACAGCATTCATATCATCTCGAGTTAAGACTGTACTTGTTCCCATCTTAAAGGCTTCAGCTGGTTTTGCTGTTACTACAATTTCATCAGCTGCACCTGAGCCTGTTAATGTCACTCCAAAGGACAGTGGATCTCCAAGGGTTAGGTACAATCCATCTATTGATTCTGAGTTATATCCCTGTGCAGACACTTTGACTGTATAAGGACCTCCAATAGGTAAGAACGAGAAAGAAAAACTCCCCGATGAACCTGTAGTTGTAGTTTTAGTAATACCTGTAGGTGTGTGTTCTGCAACAACTGTTGCACCTGAAACATTCACAGTACCTCTCAT
>TARA_B100001175_G_scaffold27303_1_pt1 | contig 14102 bp, 13 predicted proteins | sample TARA_B100001175 | Tara Oceans TARA_B100001175
TCTCTTGGAGGTGTTAGTGCTTTTTGTAGGGGCTTGCTTTGCTTTTGCAAAGCTGGGTTGTTTTTTTTGTTTTAACTTCTCTTTTTTTATTACTTTCTTGATTTTATAAATTGCGAATCTTAGTTTCTCTTGGAGGTGTTAGTGCTTTTTGTAGGGGCTTGCTTTGCTTTTGTAAAGCTGGGTTGTTTTTTGGGTTTTAGATTTTATTTGTATTTATTTTCAAATATGATACTATTTTTGTAGTGGAATTCCTGCATATTTTATTTCAAATAGTTATATTTTTAGGCATTATTAATGTTTGGTTAATAAGGTGTACAAAATCTACTTCTTATAGAGGTAAAGACTCTTTGAATCTTAAAGATGAATTTCATTCATATGGTTATTCAACTTTGTTTTTTTATTTTATTGGTCTTTTAAAGTTTCTTTTTTCTCTTTTAATATTTATTGGCATTTGGATACCAGGTATCGTTGTATGGGGCGCTTTAGGTATGGTTGTGTTAATGATTGGTGCATTATTTTCTCATGTTAAAGTTCTTGATTCTTTTAAGAAATCTATTCCTGCTCTTATTATGTTAGCTATGGCATCTTTTTTGTTTGTTTTTAATTTAAATATTGTCATCTAATATTCTTATTGCATGAAAAAAGTTGCTGTTATTGGTGCTGGTATCAGTGGTTTAACTATAGCTAATCATTTAAATAAAATAGCTAAGGTTACCGTATTTGAAAAATCTGCAGGTTATGGTGGTCGATTAGCAACTCGTTATGCTAGCCCTTTCACATTTGATCATGGTGCTCAATATTTTAAGGCTACTACATCAGAATTTAAATCTTTTCTAAAACCTTTGATTGCTAAAGGAATTGTTAAAGTTTGGAAGGCTTGTTTTCATGAAATTAAAGAATCAAAAGTTTATAAAAAATATCAATGGAATAATGAAAACCCTCATTATGTAGGTGTCCCTAACATGAATTCTGTTGGCTCATATTTAGCAAAAAATTTGGATATACACCTAAATACTACTATTAAAGCTATTGATCGAATGACTGATTCTAAAATATGGCAATTAACTGATAATAAAGGTAAAAATTTTCAAAACTTTGATTGGGTCATTGTTGCAATTCCTGCTAACCAAGCAAGCCAGCTTTTACCTTCTAATATCGTTTTTTATCAATCGCTTGCTAGCTGTCGTATGCAAAGTTGTTTTTCTTTAATGCTGGGTTTTGATAATCCCTTGCTTCTTAATTTTGATGCCGCTTATGTTGATGATCCTATCATAAGCTGGGTATCACTTAATCACACTAAGCCTAACAGAAGTACAGCATATTCTATTTTAATAAACTCTACTAATAACTGGGCTGACTCTCATTCTGGATATGATAAAAATTATCTTTTAACAACACTGTGTAAACGCTTTGAAATTATTTTTAATTGTAATACCGATCATGCTATTCATCGTGATATTCATTTTTGGAGATATGCAAATACTTCTAGAAAAAATTCTCCTTTATTACTTGTTGATTACGATTTTCAACTTGCTTCATGTGGTGATTGGTGCTTTCACGGAAGAGTCGAGTCAGCATTCTTAGTAGCTAAAAACTTAGCTGCTAATATTCATTCACATCTTTAGTGATGCTTAATTAATATCTACCCTTGCTTTTTACAATCAATAAAAGTAAGATAATTACTACGTTATATTAAGGGGTTTTCAAATGAAGTTTAAATTTTTTATTTTCTTAAATATTTTATTTTTTATAGTGGCTTGTTCTGCTCCACAAGATGTTAAATTAACATTAACCTCTGTAGGTGACACGATGAAATATAACCAAGAAATTCTACAGGTTAAAGGGGGTAGTAACGTCACGCTAACATTTATTAATAAAGCTAAGATGGCTGGTATGAATCATAATGTTATTATCTTAAAACCAAAAACGAATCTTAAAAAGTTTGCCTCTGAAGCCTTAGCTCATGGGCCAAACTATGTCCCACCTTCAGATCGTATTATTGCTCAAACGAAGATGACGAATCCTGGTGAAACAGTCTCCATTACCTTTGTTATGCCAAAAGAAAAAGGTTACTATCCGTATGTATGTACATTTCCAGGGCATGCATCATCGATGCAAGGTGTTATTCGAGTTAATTAATACGTGACATCTAACTCAAATTCAATAAAATCTGTTGCTATTTTTGGTTCTAATGGTTCTATTGGAAGTGCTTTTATAAAACATTTTCTAAATCAATCTAGCATTAAATACATATATTCTTTTTCAAGAGCTGTTAATAATTTTAACCATCCAAAAGTTCATCATTATTTTCTTGATATTTCAGATGAGAAATCCATTTCAGATATAGCTGATGAATTACCTGATGATCTTAATTTTGATTTAATTTTAATAACGTCAGGTTTTTTACATACTGAGGTAATTTCTCCAGAAAAATCAGTTCGTTTTATTTCTCAACAAAATTTATTAGATTATTTTAATATAAATGCAATTGCACCTTTACTCATTGCTAAATATTTTTCTAAATTTTTGCCTAAAAATTCCCCTTCTATTTTTGCTGCTCTAAGTGCTCGTGTTGGTAGTATTGGTGATAATAAATTGGGTGGTTGGTATGGCTATCGTGCTTCAAAAGCCGCTTTAAATATGTTTATTAAGACATTAAGTATTGAATTTTCTTTGGCTTTAAAACAATCAATTGTTATTGGCTTACACCCTGGTACAGTAGCTAGTAATCTTTCTAAGCCTTTTTTATCAAATTACAAAAAGAATTCTGTTTTTTCACCTGAGGAAAGTGTTTCTTATTTAGTTAAAGTGTTAAATAGTATTACTGAGAATGATTCTGGTAAAATTTTTGCTTGGAATGGTTCGGAAATAATTGCCTAAAATGAGTTCTCCACTATCTGTTTTAGTTACAGGCGCTAGTGGCTATATTGGTAGTTGTTTATTAGATATATTGTTAGACTCGCCTCATACCGTTTATTCGATGGTAAGACGTCCTAAACAATTCAAAAAATCTTTTGCCAGAAAACACTCTATTCGTTATGGAGATACGAATAATTATAAAAGTCTTGTTACTGCTCTCAAAGGTATTGATATAGCGTTTTATTTCATCCATTCTTTAGCTGAAGGTGATGACTTTATTGAATCTGAAAAATTATCAGCTATTAATTTCGTTAAAGCTGCAGAAGAAAATAATGTTAAAAGAATCGTTTATTTAGGTGGATTATTTGATGACTCTCAAAAATTATCTTTACACTTACAAAGTCGAAATGCAGTTGGGGATATTATTCGTAATTCTAGTATTTTAAGTATTACGTTCCGTGCGTCTATTATTATTGGAGCTGGTAGCTTGTCATATGAACTTATTCGTAACCTTACAGAAAGACTTCCCATTATGATCACGCCAAAATGGGTTCGGGTTAAGGCACAGCCTATTTCTATTAAAGATGTTCTTAGATATTTATCGGATAGTATTTTATTACCTATTAAGCAAAAAATGATTTTTGAAATTGGTGGCAGTGATGTTGTTTCTTATTCTGATATTATGCAAGAATATGCTAAACAAAGGGGATTATATCGAATTATTTTGCCTGTTCCTGTATTATCCCCAAAAATTTCTAGTTTATGGCTTTCATTATTTACTCCACTTTATGCAAAAATTGGCAAAAAATTAATTCAAAGTATTAAATCGAATACTATCGTGAAAAATTCAGACAAAACACATGATTATTTTTCTTTTAAAACATTAAATATTAGCGATTCAATTAAATTTGCTCTCGATCAAGAAGAATCTGATTTTTTCAAATCACACTGGGCTTCATCCTATTCCTCATCTAATTATCAAGATAATTGGATTGAAAATACAGAAGGAAATAAATTGATATATATTAAAAAAATAATCTTTAATGTCCCTATTATTGATAGTTTTTTTCCCATTCAGGTGATTGGTGGAAAAAATGGTTGGTATTTTGCTAACTGGATTTGGTATTTACGCGGGATTGTTGATGTTTTTCTTGGAGGACCTGGTGCTATTCGTGGTCGAAAACATTCTAAAAATCTTACTGAAGGAGATTTTTTAGATTGGTGGCGTGTTGTTGTTTTTAATCCTCCTTTTCAATTACGCTTATACGCAGAAATGAAACTACCAGGTCGTGCATGGCTTGATTTTTCTCTTAAGAAATTAACTGAAACACAGACAGAAGTTTATATTTCTGCTATTTTTGAACCTAAAGGGTTGTTTGGCCGAATATATTGGTACAGTTTATATCCTATACATTTTTTTATTTTTACAGGTCTTTTAAATAAAATTAAAATTCTTGCTTATCGAGTATCTCGTGAATGACTTCTAGACCTGTTCTATTTCAGCTTATTTAAATTTTTATTTTTTAATTGCTAACTGATGATTTCTGCAGTATTTATTTAACTCTCGTTAATTTAAGCGCTAATAAGGGTTTTGTACAATTGCTTTTTGTTTAAAATGATAGCAGCTGTTATTTACTGCTATCATTTCAGCTATTGTTTAGTCTTGAGTATAGGTTACTTCTTCAATGAAATATGGGAAACACTTATATACACTTCTATTTAACACTGAATCTGTTTCTGAATCTAATAATATGTTTCTTACACATAGTTCATAGTGTGTGTAATAATTATCTGCATCATTATATGTATTTGGTTCTAGTAATGGGAGGTCAACGACCAACCCATTATACCCAATTCCTAACTCACCTTCAGCTACTACTCTACTAGCTTTTTCTACAAGAGCACTATCTTCTTCATTGATTTTTATGTTATTCCAATATTTTATTTCATTTACATTGTAATGGGATGTCATACTATACATATTGTCTATTTCTTCATTAGTATTTACTGGTTTAACAGTTTCTTCAATTTTATATTCAAATGTTAATTCATAATCCTCTAAATAATCATTATCTATGTTTGGGATCATTAAACTTTCATCAAAAACATATGTTAAACTTGTTCCTTCTTTATATATCCAGTCATTATCGATATCTGTATTTAAGCCTTTGTCTTTTATTGAATTATCAGTTTCTACTTCAGTACTGTAAGTTGTTCCGTAATCTTCATAATGGTTTTCTTTTACCACATAATTAATATAAGCATCATCTGTGACTGTAACATTTTCTATATATAATCCATCGTCATCTGAATAATCAAATCCTGCATAATAATCTGAATAATCATTGGATGTTTGAAATATATCAGAAAAATCTAATAAATCTTGCTTGTGTGTATTAGCAAGATTATTATTGGCATCTAATAACTCTACTTTTATTTCTCCTGATTTTAACGTATATCCATCTAATTCTATCGCTGCTAGATTAGACTTAAATTCCTTGTCATAATTAAACTTTTCATGGTCGCTTATTTCAATTATTTCTATCTTTGTTTCAGTATCATTTGTTAATTGAACAGTAGCTTTAACTTTAACAATTTTATTCTGTGTATCGACAACAGTTATTATAAGCTCCTTGGATTCATCTTTTTCAATAAATACGTCAACAACAAAAGCTTTATCCATATCTAATATCCCAAGTGTATAAAATAATTTTGACATATCTAAGTGATCCTCATGTAGTTGACCTTCATCCATTGCCATCATAATTAAGGTCCATACTTCTAAAATATCTACATTTTCATTATTATTCACTTCGGTGATATCATTCCAACGATGATCTTCTGAAAATACACTTCTGATACCTTTTGTTGTCATTAATCCTTCTCTATCATTGGATGTTTTATATTCTTTATGTCTATATCTATCTCGGTACGTTCTGTTTGTATCCTCATAATCATCAAAAATATCATGCACAAGACCATCTTCTTGTGTAATTTCTGCTTTCATAAATTCTAATATTTGAATTGAGTTTGTTGGTAGTATTTCTATAGCTAAATCACCATCTGTCTTTGCTGTGTCAAAATCCATAGCTACGAAAATAGCGTCAGCCATGTCTTCTAATGTTACTTTGTTATCTTGCTTATAGGCATCTGCCATTAACTCAATTGCAGCAGGATGATTTTCTATCATTTCTTCGCCAAATACTTCTTCAATAATATTTTTAGCATATTTTTCATCTTTACGATTATGTTTCATATTATATTCAAGTTCAATCATATCAATATAATTTTTACCTGCATTATCAATTTCACAGGCATTTTTTATCTCTGAATAATCATTTTTGGTAAAGCTACTATTTTCAAACTTTTTTACTATAACTCTATTTGTGTTTGTATCGATAAATTCATGTTCTATTGGCTTTAACGTTGTTACGTCATATTCTTGAAACCCATGGACAGCTTTTAATGATCCTATCGTTTCTTTCACTGTATCTACTATAATATCAATGTATATTTTCATTTCACTTTCGGATAGCTTGTTTAATTTATCCTTTTGAATTGTATCAGAATATTTTTCTAATATGATAGGAATGACTCTATCACATATTTCTGATGTTTCTTTCGTAATGGTTTCTAGGATATTTGTTTTATTTTCTTCTAACGAATCTGAAACCCGTTGAACAATTTGTTTGTCTTTTCCTACTTTACTTAAGGTACTTTCTACTGTCGTTAAGCCTGAATCTAAATCTGTTGTTTTATAACTAAACGTACAAGAATTATCTGTATCAGCTTTTTCTGTTATCTCAGCAAAATCTGATTTTAAAAACATGTTTCCTTCATTTTCATCGGTTTGATATACATTTATTTGTACATCATCTAAATGATTCGTACAATCAACTGGAGTTTCTGTTCCTACATCCAGTACATCATTTATATTTTCTTTTAAAAATGAAATATCACCTGAGGCTATTGCTGTTAATGCATCCGATACATCATCATCATCAAATAAATTTGCGACCGCTCCACATCCTGTTAAAACAAATATTAGTCCAAGTAATAATAGCCTTTTCATTTGATTCCCCCTATCTTTTTTACTCCAAATGTTTACTTACCACTAATCATGTTTTTTTAAACATATTATCTTGTTACTTTAGTTAGTATTTACTTGTAAAAAAATATCGGTTTTACTTATAGACCTAATAAAATTGCACCTGATAAGGCTAGTGTAATTCCAATTCCTTTTAATAGCGTTATAGGGCTTTTTAAAAAAATTATTGATAATATGGTTAAAATCACAGCTGATATACTTAAAATAGCTCCTACATACCCTGGATTAACTGCACGATTTAATGCTTCTAAGGTTGCTATAATGACACCTATAATACTTATCACGCCAATAACTAGCCATATTATATGATAACTCTTTAGTTCTACCTGGCTTTGTACTGTTAGTTTATAAATAAGGATTAAAATCAGAGCGGCTATCGTATAAATGATTGCATTCACATAATGTACTGGTAATCCTAGCTTAATTAATTTTGTGATTGAAAACTGATGTATTGCTATTGAAACAGCACCTATTAGTGCAATGGTAAACCAATTCATTCTATTTATTATGTCATATTTATTATTTTTCACATATGCTTTAAGTAATTTAATATGTGTAATTTATACAAGAATTGGGAATAATTAATCGTATATAGATATATAACACCTTAATAAAGGGAGGGGGTTATGAGTTTAGATAATTATTTCAGATTATTACGTTCCAATCAACATAAGCGGTTAATTAACCCTGTAAAGCGGGTTGATAAATTTTCTTCTGACTCAGAAGACGATACTTCCGATCAACCTAAACAATCTTTTAGTGATATGATGAATGAATATCTTGATGAAGAATTTGATGCAGAGGATATCTAATTTTTATTGAAATTTTTTAATTACTTTTTCGATATTCTTTAATCCTTTTTTTAATGTTGTTAATTTAGGACCAAAACTTATTCGTGTATAGTTATTATAGCGTGAATGTTTTTTTAATCGTCGTTTACCAGGATTTACATCAAAAAATATACCCGGTACAGTAATAACCTTTTCTTTTAAACATTCCAGAAAAAATGTCTGACTATCTTGTAACTTTTTAGGCAACTTTGATAAATCACACCATATATAAAAGGTTGCTTCTGGTTCTGAATCAATAATAAAGCCCATTTCTTTTAAACACTTTAGACAATAGTCACGCTTTTCTTTAAATACATCCTGAATTTCTTTAGTATCTTTTAATAACGTTTTTGGATTTATTAATTTTACAGCTTCCTCTTGTAACGAATGTACAGCTCCTCCATCCAGGAACGATCCAGTACTTGATACTCTTTCAATAATTTCTTCAGATGCTAACAACCACCCTACTCTCCATCCAGGTGATCGCCAATTTTTTGATAAGCCATTGATAATTACAATAGGATCTTCATTAATATCATCAATATATTCAGCGGCAGATAAAATTAGCGATTTTTTGTCTTTATCAGAATAGATATAATGTGAATAAAATTCGTCATATATGGATAAACATCTTAATTCTCTTGCTAAGACTATCCAGTCTTTTAATTCCTCACCCTGTATTACCTGACCTGTAGGATTACATGGATTACTGATTAACATTGCTGATAATCCCTTGTTAATAATTTCATCTTTTAAATCACTGATAGGCATTTTATAGTTATTTTCTTTTTTTAATGTAATGGGTATCGGTGCAAAATTCTGAAATATACTTAATAATTCCTCATAAGCCGTATAATCAGGGATAAAATGTCCCATATTTATATGCCCTAAAGTTGCCACTAATCGTGATAATGCTACTCGTCCTCCCCCCGCTACACAAACATTTTTATAACTGTATTGTGACTTTTTTCCCTTCCTAAACATTGTATTATAATAATCAGCTATTTTTTTTCTTAGATCTAATCTCCCTGCGACTGGAGCATATTCACTATTATGACTATTAATTTCTATTGTTTTTTTTCTTTTTTTACCATTAAATGTTTCTGTGTCAGGGGCACCTTGACCTAAATTTGCCCAACTTGAATCTAGTGGACTATAACCCGCGTCATATGCTTTTTCTAAAACATAGATTACTCCTGTTTTAGGCATTTTCTTTAAGTAATTAAGATAATCTTTTGAACTCATTAAAAAAGTTTACACAAGTTTTAATAAATTTAAAACATTATTATTTTGTATTTAATTTTATTTTAACTATTTCTTTTCTTTATAAACAGCGTGTTTTCTAATGAGTGGATCATATTTTTTTACTTCTATTCTTTCTGAAGTATTATTTTTGTTTTTTGTCGTGTGATATGAGTGACCACTTTCTGTACTTTCTAATATAATATGTTGCCGATGACCTTTTTTTGCCATGCTTTACTCCTATTTACTACCTTTAAGTTGTTTCATTAACGCTTTAATACCTTTCTTTCGAATTGTTTTAATCGTTTTTGTTGTTACTTTAAGTTTTACTAATTGGCCATTAATAGTAAATCGCTTTGATTGTAAATTAATTTCTTTTTTTGTTTTTGTTCGTCTTTTTGAATGACTTACGTTGTTTGCTACTACAGCTCTTCGTTTTGTTAATTGATCTTCTTTAGGCATTTTATTCTCCAAAAATGATTCACATTTTATTTATTAAGTATTAATAATAGCTATATTTTTAGAAATATTCAATATTTCTTTGGTTAATTTAAAATTAATGATTTAATTTCATTAAAATCAATTTGTTTTTCTGAGGCTCCATCAATATCTACAATTTCTGATAGTAATTTCTTTTTATCTTGTTGTAATTTATTTATCTTTTCTTCTACTGTCCCTGCACATATTAATCGGTACACAATGACTTTGTTTGTTTGGCCCATACGATGGACTCTGTCAGTTGCCTGTGCTTCTATAGCAGGATTCCACCATGGGTCAATATGAATAACATAATCCGCAGCTGTTAAATTCAATCCAATACCACCCGCTTTTAAAGATACTAAAAATATAATAGGATCATCACTATCTTGAAACGTATCTACTAATTCCATTCGTTTTTTTGCAGAAATACTCCCATCAATTCGTAAATGTCTTATTTTGACTTCATCTAACCATTCTTCAATTATATCTAACATGGATGTAAACTGGCTAAATACAACCACTTTATGCCCTTCATCAATTAATTCTAAAGATTTTTCTTTTAACATATTAAATTTGGCTGATTCAATTCCTAAACCTTTAAACTCTTCTACAATCCCTGGATGAGTACATACTTGTCTTAATTTCAATAAAGCAGTAAGCATATTTAATCTATCTCGTTTATTACCTGTTGTTGAAACACCTTTTTTAGCTACATCTAATACTGTTTTATATAATTCCATTTGTTCATCAGATAATGGGCATTCTAATGTAATTTCTGTTTTTTCTGGCAAACTATCTAATACTTCTCGCTTTTCTCTTCTAAGTACAAATGGTTTTATTTTGGATCGTAAAAAATCCTTATTTTCTTGTTTAATAACTTCTTCAAATTGCTTTTTAGAGCCTAAATAACTTGGCATTACAAAATCAAATAAATTCCAAATATCCTGCAGATGGTTTTCTATTGGGGTCCCTGTCATTACAAGTTTAAAGTTTGCAGATAACTGTTTTATTGCTTTTGATACTTGCGCTTGTGGATTTTTAATTGCCTGTGCTTCGTCCACCAGAATTGTTTCAAACAATATGTTTTTTAAATACTCTATATCATTTTTTAGTATTCCAAACGAAATAATAATATAATCATAGTTTTTAACTTTGTTTAATAGCTCATGTCTTTGTGGCCCAACATAAATTATTGATTTTTTGGTAGGTAAAAACCGGTTAATTTCTTTTTTCCAGTTATATAATACATTGGTTGGGCATACTACTAAGACGGGCCCTTTTTTATTACTTAAAGATGTAAAGGCTAATGTTTGTACTGTTTTACCTAACCCCATATCATCGGCTAATACGCCTCCTAATTGAACATTTGATAATAAATTCATCCAATGCACACCGTAATGTTGATATGGTCTTAATACGCCATTAAAGTCTTCTGATATTTTTGTCTCATTTACATTAAAAGAATTTACTTTGGTTATTAAGGTTTTAATATCTTCTTTATCACTGGTTGTATTAGACATCATCATGATTGGCAAAATTTCTTTTTTGGAAAATGTTTTACCAATATTAAAAGCGCCCTGCTGTTTTAATAATTTAATTTCTTCTTGTGTTGATTTACTTAATTTAACAAAGCCATTTTTTGTTTTGATATAACCTTGGTTTTCAACTAATAATCGACTGATTTCTAATAAAGATCGTTTTTCACCTTCTATGTTGCAATTTGGATCAAATTCAAACCAATCTGTTTTAGATGATTTTATTTCAAATGAAAGTGTTACAGGATCTTCTAATACATTAAAATCATCTACATTTGAATTTATTTTCCACTCTCTATTTTTTAATTCAGGTACTAATGAGTCAAAGAATTTAGCAATATCACCTGGGTTTGACAATAAAAATGGTAGATTGTTTTCATCAAACAACCCCATTAAATCTTGTAAAAAGATATCTTCCATTCCAGGTTGTCGAATCATTTTTTTTCCAGTTTGTCTGTCGATAACTTCTTTATCTTTATTGCTTGAATCTACAATTTCATTTCCATATTCAAATGATAAGACTGGATGTAAACACTGACCATCATAATTTAATGTTAATAGAGGGTTCGGAGTAATTTCTTCTGGTAACAGACCTTTAATGTTTCCAATAATTTCCCAGTGAAAACAATTTTTATAAGGTTCATATAAACGCTTCATAAACGTTGATATATCATCAGATTTTTCAATAATAAAACTTTGTCTTTCTAATAATCTGCGTAAAAATGTTTCTATTCGCTTATCTATTTTTCTTAAAATCCCTGCTGAATATAGATATATTTGAGAGTCATTTTTTAAGATTAAAAAATGTGTAATATGTTTTTTTATATATTTCTTATTTAGCATTTTTGCTACTAATTTGTAGCCAACTTGTTCTAAAATTAGAGATACTGGTAATACATCTTTTGTTGAAAATGTGTATTGCTGCTTGTTTTCAAAAATATTGACATGCACTTTATGTTTTTTTGTATTTAAAAAGAAATTAAGAATTTCTTCATTATTCATAATTCCATACACTAATCGAGATTGATAACTAAATTTTTTAGTTACCCGCGATATAAAATATAAGAATGTTGACTCTTGCTCTTTTAAAGATTGTTCCTTTTCATATAGAAACTGCATTAACTCAGTTAGGTTTAGTGATACTTTTTTCTTTTTAAAAAAAACCTCGTAAGTTAGGATCAACCTTTTTTGGGAGTCATGTACAAAGCGTACATGCGCTTTAAGTTTTTCCATATATGTTTGTATTATATGTAATTTTTTCAAATTTTAAAATAAGTAATTAATTTTTTATTTTTTACCCTTTTTTTCTTGTTTCATGTTACCCATTTAATTATCATGATTTCATAGTGTTTACGTATATGATTCTGATTAATTTAATTGTTTCTACCCAATCATTCGTATCGAATTGTAACCGATTTTTTATATCTTTATTAACATCATATTCGGAATCTGAATTTATGTTTTTATTTAAATTTTTCTACTATTTGTATATTTTGTTTGATTTTATTTCTTAAATTTTTATTACCTTTTATTTTGTTATCAATTTTTTTAACAATTTTTGCTAGATTCTCTAGCGGTGTGATAATAATTGTTTGATGAATCCCAGCTTCTATTGTTTTTATAACGGCATCGTTAATTTTAAAATTTTTTTGTATTGCTCCCATAGAAATATCATCTGAAAAAATAATTCCTTCAAATTTTAAATCTTTTATTAAATATCGCGTAATTATTTCTTCTGATAAACTTGCTGGATATTTTTTATCTATTCTTGGGTATAAAATATGGGCTGCCATTATTGCAGGAGCTCCTATATTTATACTTTTTTTAAAAGGAACAATATCGGTCTTTATCAGACGATATATATCTTTATGTATTGGCATATTAGTATGTGAATCTATTGATGTGAACCCATGACCAGGGAAATGTTTAATAACAGGTAAAATATTTTCTAATAAACTTGCGTTAATGGCCTGTTTTGCATAATTAAATACTGTTTTTGGATTATTGCCGTAACTTCTACTTCCAATAACAGTATTAGCATCATCATAAAGAATATCTAAAACTGGGCTAAAATTTACATTAATACCTATTGTTGCTAGTTCTTTGGCTTGCTTTTGATATAAGTTAAAGGCTTCTTTTTCAGAATAGTGGTTTGCAATAGTATTAGCAGCGGGCAATTGAATCATGTTTTTTTTGATTCTATTAACTTTCCCTCCTTCTTGATCAATGCAAAAAAACATTTTGTGATTAATATTTTTTTTGATTGCAGAGATAGCTTCTTTTACATGATTGGCATCTTTGTAAGCATCTGATATAAAAATCACACCGCTAATATGATTTTCTTTAATAAAGGTTATCCATGATTGATGGATGGGATAATTACTAATTCCAATAATAAGTTGCTTCCCAATTAATTTATGAGTCAATTCAGCATGCGTTGCTGTAGTTAATAGTAAGAAGCAAATTATTTTAAAAATATAGTTCACTTATAGTTTTATATCAAAATTTATTTTGTTTGAACATTATTATTTTTTTGGCTTACTTGTTTTGCTATAATCTTTGTTATGAAAATTGCTTTAGTTCAAATGAATCCGGTTATTGCTGATTTACAGTCTAACTTTGATCGCATGAAACACCACTTTGAAGCCTGTGCCTTACAGGATGTATCATTAGTTATTTTTTCAGAATGTGTGTTAACTGGTTATCCTCCTCAAGATCTATTATGTCGTCATGATTTTATTGATTCCGTACATCGTTATATTAATAAAATAAAATTAATGACAAAATCGTTTCCAGATTTAGCTATCTGCTTTGGAACTCCTTTTTTTGAGTTTGGTACATTATTTAATTCAGCATGCGTAATTCATAATGGCGATCTTATTTTTAAACAAGATAAAATTAATTTACCTAATTATGATATTTTTGATGAAAAACGTTATTTTTCATCGGGTACAAAGCAGGATATCTTTTGTTTTAAGGGCTACCGTATCGGAATTACTATTTGCGAAGATGCATGGAAAAAGGATTATCATTTATATAATCATAACC
>TARA_B100001175_G_scaffold265151_1_pt1 | contig 14094 bp, 11 predicted proteins | sample TARA_B100001175 | Tara Oceans TARA_B100001175
CTTTAAAAGGAAATCAATTTTATTATCATGAGATAACAGGATTTACAGCCGTAGATCAATTTAATAAAGAAATTGGTGAAATTAAGAATATCAATGAATCCGGTCCTCAAGCTCTTTTTGTCATCAATGCTGATGGAACTGAAATATTGATTCCTGTTCATGATAATTTTATCAAAGAGCTAGACAGGGAGAGGAAGAAGATCTACCTCAATTTGCCGGAAGGATTATTAGATATTTTTAAGTAATCGATCTAAAAGTCAATCACAAAACCAAAGGAAGGGAAGGGAATGTTGTTTTTTTCTTCAGTATTCACCTTTACCAAATTACGCGGCAAAACTAGGTTGCCCTCCTGCGTTCTGTCCAAACCATATTCATCCGGTCTGGGTATACTTTGTGCAAAGAAGTTTTGAATTTCAAAATAAAAGTTAAACGAATAGCGTTTAAAATTCCATTTTTTATCAAAACGAATATCGGCCAAATTAAAAGGATCCAATTTTAAATCCCCCAATTGGTTGTAATCCAACACGACCTCGGGATAGGCTTTTAAGGTCATTTTTTGATTGATCGGTACATAAGGAGTCCTTCCTGAAAATCGCCAACGAGCACTTATCTCCCAATTTCTCTTCAATTTGTAACCTCCAGAAAAAGATATCAAATGACGGCTATCCCATACCGAAGGAAGATAATTTCCCTGGGTTGTGGTAAATTGACTGTGAAAATAAGTATAGGCAAAAACACCGTAGAAGTTTTTGGAAAGCTTTTGTTGATACAAAGCTTCAACACCATAACTTTTACCTTTTCCATCACTACTGATGGATTCATTGCCCAAAACCTCAAAACCCCCGCCTTTGTTGGCCAGAGAAACTTCATCAATTAGTGAAATGGGATATTGACTGTATTTTTTATAAAAACCCTCTAGGGTAACTCTAGAAGCATTTCCCGGTGCATATTCCAACCCCATCACCATGTGATCACTGCGGATGTATTTTGCATCTTTATTAACAAATCTTCTTAGGCTGTTCTGATAGCCCAACATTGTATAGGTAGGGATCTTGTAATACCTCCCTACCGATGTATTGATTTTCCATGTTTGATCTTCATTAAGATTGTAGGTCATTGCCAGGCGTGGGGAAATATTATCCGTAAAACTCGATCCCTCGGAAAAACTATCCTCGTCAACTCTAAAACCAAAGGAAAGTCCTAAATTGTCTTCAAAGAATTTGCGTTCTGCTTTGGCAAAGAATCCATATTTGATAAAACTTATACCGGTGCTGTAGTCAAGATTATAAAGTACACTTTGGGTGTCGTTTCCATAGTCAGAATATTGGATATTGGATCCGGCAACAACTTTCCACTGCTCAATATAGTGCTGGGTTTGAAACCTTAGTTTCGTTTCCTGTTCATGGGAATCATTTTGAAACAATACCCCTGATTTTTTGGCATTGTCTTGGTAGCGGGAAAAAATATTTTGCAAACGATTGGTGCTTATAGAGGTTATCATTGATCCTTTTCCACTCCTGAATTTTCTTTTCCAAGACACCCCTACTGTAGTGGTTTTTTGTTCAATGATGGGTACCTGTTCAATGGTGGCTTGTTGCTCTGCATCAAAGTCATCCGGAGCTTTTACAGAAAAATCATCTATAGACCCTAATCCCAAGAAAACAAGTGTGTTATAATCATCGATTTCGTGATTGATTTTCCATTGATAATCCCAGTAGTCTGGACGAATTGGTAAACCGATTAACTCGAATATATATTGAAGGTAACTTCTTCTCACTGAAAACAAAAGGGTGGTTTTAGCCGGTTTTTCTTTATCCTTTCTAAAAAGAGGCCCCTCTAAGGTCAAGCCTGCTTCACTGGCTCCAAACCTAAAATTACCTCCAAAGCGATTGGGGTTTCCCTCCCTTTGTTCAAAAGACAATACCCCAGAAAGAGGATTATCGTACTCTGCACCAAATGCAGAACTTGAAAGCGTAACTTCTCTGATAAAAGATACATTGAGCATCCCTACAGGACCGCCTGCACTTCCTTGAGTGCTGAAGTGGTTGATGTTGGGGATTTCAATACCGTCGAGATAATAAACAGATTCGTTAGGTGCACCACCTCGTATGATAATGTCATTCCTAAAACCGCCGATAGATGGGGAGATACCGGGCATACTTTGAATGACCTTGGTTATGTCATTGTTTCCACCGGGATAAGTTTCAATTTCAACAGCAGAAAAAGTTTGGGTGGAAAGAGGGGTTTCGACTGAGGTTCTAAATGGGCTTTGGAACACTACAATCTCCTCCAATTCGTTGGAGGATTCTTCCAGTAAGATTTGTAATGGAGGTGTTCCAAAGGTTTTTACTATTATGTTGAAGATCGTTTGGGATTGATAACCTAAGTGACTGATAGTCAAGTTATAAGTCCTAGTAGGGATATCCTTGAATGTAAAATAGCCTTCTTTGTTAGTAGCCACACCCATTGAGGTGCCGTCCAAAAGAACGGTAACTCCTTGAATGGGAAGTTGTGTTATTTGATCGAGAATTCTACCGCTAAGCTTACCAGTATTTTGTGCGTACAATAAAAAAGTATTCAATAAGAATAAAAGGAATAACTTTCGCATTGTTTTTTAAGCAAAAGTAACTTAAAGTTATGAGATGAATTTATTATTGTTTAATATTTTTTATAAATGATTAAACTAAAGTGATTATATTTAAACTAAAATTGTACTCTAAATGAAAAACAAAAGAAGATATTTTTTAAAGACCGCTTGTGCACCGGTAGTTTTTTCAATATTTGGCATCAGCATAATTGAATCGTGTAGCTCTGGAGATGATGACGATTTAGGCACTACTCCGTCCCCAGGAAGTGTGGATAATTCAGCTGAATCAGATCAGGATAAATCGTTAAGTATAGATCTGACTAACTCAAATTTTTCTGACCTAGGAGATGTGGGTGGTTGGATGAATTACAGTGAAGAAAAAATGCTTTTGTTGCGAATTAACACCATAGAAATTAGAGCCTTTAGCAATGTATGTCCTCACGCTGGGTCCAACAATCAGTGGAGTCATAGCAATTCAAAGTTTACCTGTGGAAACCACAATAGATCGTTTAATGACGATTGTTCAGGTTCTGGTTTAAAATTGACATGCTATTCAACTATGATAGAAGGGAACATTTTGACTGTCAGCCGTTAGTCAGTATCCTTTTTCTCTTTTCTCTTTTCTTTTCTCTTTTCTTTTCTTTCCCTATTAGATTTTTGTTTCGTCAATGACTCTTCCTGCTCTAATCTTTTTTCCTCATTTTTGAGGTCAAATTCGGCCCTTAATTCATCGAGATCATTACTATTTATTTGTTCTTGATCAGGTGCTTGAAGTGCTACGTCATCCACGGTAAAATTAGCCTTGTTAGTTTGTTTTCTCATGATTTCCTTCGCCGCTTTCAGGTTATAGTACACCCCGGGATCAATCATTTTATTAGCGACAAAATTTTCTTTTTTGGCTCTGTCCCAACGCACGAAAACAAATCCCCCATTAACACTGTCTAATTTTACCCTAAAGACACGAGCTTTGTTGGGTAATGTCTGATAAATCTCAATTTTTTCCGGCACATAGCCTGCAATGTCTAATAAATCTTCAACAAAAAAACGCTGGCCTTCTGCCGAAGGATCACTAATTGGTTCAACAAACTCATCTCTATATATTTGACTAAAAAGGCATGTTTGAATTCCAAAAAAAAAGAAAAAAAACCTTAAACTGAGACTCATAAATCAATGATTTATCTTAATCTGCAACATAATATTTCTACCCATTTCATCGGCGTAAAACCGCAATCGATTGAGATAATTTCTATAGGATGAGTTTAAGATATTGTCAAATATAAGAGATAATCTTATTTTATCAGAAAAAAATGCATAAGGGCCCCAGTGGAACTCAGCCCCAAAAAGATGATAGCCTTTTGGAGAAGTGCTTATATCAACAAGCTTATTCAATCTTGTTCCATTTTCAACAACAGAAGTTTCAAAATTATGATTTGGGAATTGATTTTGATTTAAAGTAATTTTATTAGATAGAGCTATTGAAAATGATTTGAATTTAGGGATTGAAAATTGAATATTATTATTTGATGTAAAAGCTGGTATATTAATTAAAGGTGTTTTACTTTTTCTTTCAAATCCTTCAATCCAAGAAGAACTACTTCTAAGTCTAAAATTTTTGTTTAAATCTATGGAGAAGTCAAAATCAAACCCTCTAATTGCAGAACCTACAGCTCTATACTCCCAAACTGGAAAGGCCCCTCTAATTGAGTACTCAATTCCGCTAGGCTCTATAATAATATAATTTTGACCATTGGTATAATGGGGACTAAAATTAAATTTGAAATTTCCAATATCTTTTTCAAAGTTTAATACAAATTTTTGGGTAGTTTCGCTTTTTAAAAAAGGATTACCATACTCAATCGTTGCTAATGAATGATGAAGTCCATCACTAAACATCTCTGCAATATCAGGAGCACGCTCGGTATGAAACAAATTTAAACCTAATTTTAACCTCTCTAATATAGAAAACTTTACTCCTGTGTTTAAAGATAGGTTATTGAAAATCAACCTTTGCTCAACCAACTTTTGACTGAGGACTTCCTTTATTACAAAAGAACCAAGCTTTTCCTGATAATTTTTTTCTTTCCAACGCTTATTTTTGTAATACTTCTTTACGTGGTTGTTTTGATGACCAAAACGTAATCCAAATGCCAGACCCAAATTATTCGATGGGATAAAACTGGCAGTAAAATACGTTCCTAATTCTGTTTTAAGATAATCAGGGATTAATCTTCTTGTTCCTGTGTCTGGATTGGAATAATTGTCTTGAATTTGGAAAAAAACTCCCGAGTCTAGCGACCAATTTGATTTCTCCCATTGATAATTAGAGAGTAGATCGTGAGTATTCAGAGTAAGATCAAGTGCAGGCTTATTTTTTAAATCCCCTCTTCTCACATCATGCTCCTTTCTATTATTTCTTTGCCAACTGTATTTAGCATTTAATTTGCCATTTGAGCTATTCCTTGTAGAATATTGAATACTTGCAGTATGATGTTTGTTTACCTGTTTAGGAGGATTTACTTTATTGTCAAAGGGTTCAATAATTGTTGGTCTAGCTAACTCAATTGCATAAACCAAATCATTTGTGTTTCCTACATGAGAGCTTCTGAGAATACCTATTTCTTGACTGAAAAAACTAAAATTTGTTTTCCATTGGCTAAGAATTTTGTTTTTTCCCATCGAAAAGGAAATATTGTTTTCATTGGTACCAGTATTGGAAAGCAAGTAATTTGGCGCCGAAAAATCACCATTTCTTTTAATTGTTCCTTGAGCTTTAAAATAGTTTCCATTACTGTAAGATTTTGTCCAAGAACTAATAATATTTAAACCGCGTCCATTGGTAAACCCATTTAAAATTGATTTTCCGTATAAAGAGTCATTAATCAATGGAAGCTTATTTTCTAAAACTACAACACCCCCTGGAGTATCACCAGAATACTTTAATACTCCTGCTCCTTTAACTAATCGAATTTCCTCAAAAGCATTTTGGTCAATATTTGGAGCATGATCTTGCCCCCATTGTTGATTTTCTATCTGCACACCATCATTAATTATCCCTACTCGACTCCCAAACATTCCATGAATCATCGGTTTAGATATTCCGTTTCCTGTAGTCAAGATATTTACTCCACTGATTTGCTCTAAAGCTTTTGCCAAACCCCTTCCACTGTATATATCTTTTTGTAGGTCAGAAAGTAAATAGGCCTTAGCAGAAGAAGAAAGTTCTCTAATATTACTGTCCTCAACTATTACCTCATTTAAAAATTCAATGTGGTGCTCTAGAAAAAATTTCTTAAAAACTGATTTATTTAAATTAAGCTCCTGAAATATATCCTCACAATTGAGATGCGAAATTTTTAAATTAATCTTTTCTGAGCATTGGTTTTTAAGTTTGAAAAAACCGTCAAAATCTGAATATACTATTTGGTCACTATCAATAACTTGAATAGCTGCTTGACTTATTGGAGAGTTATCGTGTAAGTCTAAAATTTGCCCTTCAAATTCCAGATCGCACTCTTGGCAAAAACAAAAAGAAGCGGCCAAAATCGATACGCCGGCCGCAGTTTTTTGTTTATTACAACATTTACAGTTCTCAGAATTTAAATTAAATAGCTTTGCTATAAAACTTAAAATATTCATTATTCAACATGTACCTCAAACTCAATTTCAAAATCGGTTGCACCACCAAAATCTGTTCTTGTGCTTCCTGTTTTTGAGGTGGGTTCATGGATAAGGTACGCCACAACATCACCAGAAGTTTCACCAGTTGTTGTCCAAGTGGTTTTAATATATAATGGCTTACCGTTACTATCTAGAGTGTCATCGGAGGCAGATGCAATAGAGAAACCACTAAGCTCGTCAGTTATCGCATAAAATACTTGATGCTCATCAACTTCCTCAATGATCTCTAGTGTAATATTTTCAATATTATTTGGATCAGTATCGTTGTATATAAGCATTGAGACGTTGTAACTAGAATTAGCCTCTAATTCAATCTCCATATGCTCTCCTTCATGATCATCATGATCGTCGTCATCATCTTCTTCTCCATGATCGTCATGATCATGACCCTCAACTTCAAAATTATATTTGATGGTCTCAGATGATCCGACTTTAGTTACCTCTAGAGTGACCAAGGAAATTACCTCCTCCTCATGAGCAGGTTCGGGATCTTCATCTTTAGAGCAAGCGAAAATTAAAATAAAAGTAAATAGGGCAATTATAGGTTTGATAAAAATATTATTTAACATTGTTTTGAATTTTAAAATGATACAAAGTCACTTTACCCCAAGCGAGTAAGCGACACAAAAAAATACGGGGAAAATCAAGTAATAGGTGGCCCCCGAAGTGTATCAATCGTATCAATGGAAAAAGAATATCCAAAGTAGAAGGATGTATACTTGTTTTGCTGAGAGATCTGAACTAAAGCATCCTTAGTATCAGAGGAAATTTCGATAATGGGAGTAAATTGATAGTCCAGTATGTTGCAATCAAATTCAATTTCATGCAAATGTGTTTCTGAAATTTCACAAGTTTTGTGATCGTGATCTTCAAAAAGGTGGTAAAAAGACCCCAAATAAGGCAACATCAAGACAGTCGTCAAAAAGGGGGTCAAGAACATTTTCTTCAGGTTGAGTGCCATTTTTCTCTCAAATATTAAACGCATACAAATATAGGGGTTAATCTTTAATTTTAGCATATTTGCCTTATACAAGAACGAAATATGAAATCCAAAATTGCTGCTACTATTTTAATTTGTATCACAACGCTCTTGTTGCGTTGCGATTCTCCAACCCAAAAACCCAAAAAGGAGGCCTCCTCCCAAACACCCCCGTCGGGGATGGTTTGGATTCCCGAAGGCAACTTTATGATGGGAAGTAAAGGCCCCCAAGCCCGCCCGGATGAAAGCCCCGTCCATCGGGTAAAAGTGGATGGGTTTTGGATTGATAAAACCGAAGTGACCAACGCCCAATTTGCTGCTTTTGTTCAAGCCACAGGCTATGTCACCACAGCCGAAAAATCTGTGGACTGGGAAGAAATGAAAAAACAACTCCCCCCCGGAACGCCCAAGCCTAACGATTCCTTACTTCAAGCTTCCTCTCTGACTTTCAAAGCTACCAATGGCCCAGTTGACCTGAACAATTATGCCGCATGGTGGGAATGGAAACCCAAAGCCAGTTGGCGGCAACCCCGAGGAAAAGGCACTTCCATTGAGGGCAAAGAAAACCATCCCGTGGTTCACGTTTCTTGGGACGATGCAAATGCTTATGCAAAATGGGCAGGCAAGCGACTTCCTTCAGAAGCAGAATGGGAATGGGCCGCACGTGGCGGACTCAAAGATAAAAAATACCCCTGGGGAGATGAAGAAATTACCACCGGAAAGGCAAAAGCCAACAGTTGGGAAGGTTCTTTTCCCTATGACAATACCAACAGAGATTTATTCTTTTATTCTGCTCCGGTCAAGTCTTTCGAAGCGAATGGATACGGTCTATACGATATGGCAGGCAATGTGTGGGAGTGGTGTTCCGATTGGTACCACTACGACTATTACAAAACCTTGGATGGAAAAACAGCTACCAACCCTCAAGGGCCCAATGAAAGCTATGATCCCTATAACCCCTATATCGCGCAGAAAATTATCAGAGGCGGATCTTTTTTGTGCAACGACACTTATTGCTCTGGCTATCGCGTGGCTTCAAAGATGAAATCCTCACCAGATACAGGCTCTCAACATACTGGATTCCGCTGTGTAAAGGATATCTAAATGTTTCCTTTTTTCATTTCCTCAATGGCGTGATGAGCAGCCCTGGCCGTTAAAGCCATAAAAGTTAGCGAAGGGTTTTGGGTGGAAGTGGAAGTCATACAAGCACCGTCGGTTACAAAAACATTTTGACAATGGTGCATTTGATTCCATTGATTGAGCAAAGAGGTTTTGGGATCACTTCCCATACGAACTCCCCCCATTTCGTGAATGTCATTTCCTGGAATACGACCATTATCATTGGTTTTAATATTAGTAAAACCGGCCTTAGAATACATTTCAGAAAATTCATCAAAGAAGTCCTGTAACATCTTTTCGTCATTATCATCATAATCTACATCCACTTTGAGCTGAGGAATTCCCCAAGGATCAACCAAACTCTCATCCAGAGTCACCTGGTTATTTTCCTTAGGTATAGTTTCTCCCATCATATGGGAATTGACAGTCCAAACATTGCTTTGTTTGGCATTTATGAGATTATTGTGCAATTTATCTCCTATTGGTGTGGCGTCATAATCCATTTTTTTACTCGCTCCAAAACCGGCAGCATAACCCCTAAGAAAATTCGTTTCCTGTCGATACACGTTTCTAAACCGAGGCACATATGCGGAAGTAGGTTTTCGCCCGTCCACACGTTTATCAATATGTCCTTCGTGAGTAGCAGAAATAACCCCTCTATAATTATGAAAAGCAATGTATTTACCCAGCAGTCCACTATCATTCCCCAAACCGTTGGGAAATCGATCTGAAGTAGAATTTAACAGAATCAGATTAGTGTTTAGGGTGGATGCATTTAAGAAAATGACTTTGGCAAAATATTCTTTAATCCTTTTCGTGTGGGCATTGATAACCCTGACACCCACCGCTTTATTCTTATCCTCGTCATAGATTATGGAATGGACCACACTTTCCGTTTTTAGAGTTAAATTCCCTGTCTTCATCGCCCAAGGAATAAGAGTAGAATTAGCGTTAAAATAGCCTCCAAAGGGGCAACCTCTTCGACATACATTTCGACTTGCACAAAGACCCCTGCCCTGCTCCAAATAAATGGGTTTACTCTCAGTAAGGTGTGCACATCTACCATAAATCACATGGCGGTCCTTGTAATGTTTTTTCATCTGATCACTGAAGTAATCTTCAACACAGTTGTTTCCAAAAGGTCTAAGAAAATCCCCATCGGGTAGTATGTCTAAACCGTCTTTATTGCCACTAACCCCCACAAATTTTTCTACATAGCTGTACCAATGGTCCAGATCATTATATCTAATAGGCCAATCCACGGCAAAACCATCTCGGGCAGGCCCTTCAAAATCCATGTTACTCCAGCGTTGTACCTGTCGGGCCCACATGATCGACTTCCCTCCTACTTGATATCCACGAATCCACTGGAAAGGCTTAGCTTGTAGGTAAGGGTGTTCCTTATCTTTGACAAAAAAATGCATAGCATCTTCTTTAAAAGCATAGCAACTGTTGGCTATCGGATTTTCCTCCCTTATCTTGGCCGGAACATCACCCCGGTACTTAAACTCCCAAGGCAACATATTGGTGGTAGGATAGTCCTTAAGGTGCTCTACATTCCTGCCCCGTTCGATCAATAAAGTATTAAAACCTTGCTCACAAAATTCTTTAGCCGCCCAACCTCCGGACATGCCAGCTCCAATAACAATGGTGTCAAATTTATTTTCTTTAATCATCTTCTTTCTGATCTAAACGAGGATACAGCCTAAATAACGGTTGGGGATAAATTCGTAGTTTAAAAACTCATTCATATAACGTTCTGATGTCATAAAATGACGCATGGACCACTGTCGATTTTTTTGCATAAAAAATCCTAGCTGACCTGGATGACCTAACGCCCTTTTAATGGTGTAATTTTGAATATCAAAATCTAAATCTTCGTAGGGTTTTAAAAAAGTCCGTTCGACCAGCCCTTTATATATTTTTAAGCCCTGTTTGTAACCTTTAAGCTCTTCTGCGGTAAGTGCACCATCAATTTGATTTAAAATAAATTGCATCCTCGTCTCCGGAGTCGGAAAGGATTCAGTTTTTGAGGGTAAAATGGCCTCCGTCAATAGTCCTACAAGTTTTTGGTCCTTATCTTCCATCACAGGGGGACCCGAAAGATTTGAATTACAGTGACTGAGTAAACTCAATCCACCGACACCCATGGCAATGGTTTGAACAGCTTTTCTTCTTTTCATATCCCAAAGATACATTTTATCGAAAAAAGTTAACTAAAATAAGTGCAGAGGATCCATTAAAAAAAGACGCTCTCTCTTTAGCAGTTTGGTTATCGATTTTAAAACATTAAATAATATATTTAACTGACTGTTTAGGAAATGTATAGTCTAAAAATGAATATGGCTTTTGCTTGAAAAAATTATATTTTTAATAATCCCTATTTATTAACAACTTTAACAATACGTATGGGCAAAATATTTATTGGGTTTTATAGCATATTGATGCTTATGACTTGCTCCACCCCAAAAAGCAAGTCCATTAAAGTAATGACTTGGAACATATGGCACGGTGGGCTTCACGGCACCAAATACAATGGGTTTAAAAAAGATACCGTTAATACCATTAATATTTACAAAGTCATCCTTCGAGAAGCCCCTGATGTGTTGTTGATGCAGGAAACCTATTGCTGTGGAATGGAAATTGCCCTTAAAGCAGGATATTCTCATTCGGTCAGAGCAAGTTCTAATTTATCCATACATAGTAAATATCCTATCACTGATACATTAAAAATCTTTAAACCTTTTAATGCTCATGCTGCAGTAATTGATCTCGATGGACAACAACTGTTGTTTGTCAATACTTGGTTGCATTATCTGCCCGATTCTTTTGAAGCAATTAAAAAAATAGATCCAGATTCACTTATAGCCAATGAGGGTCCAACACGATTAAAAGAGATTACTGCCATCATAAGGGAGGTAGACAGCTTGGAAAAAAGCCTAAAAATCCCAGTATTTATAGGAGGAGATTTTAATTCACCCTCACACCTCGATTGGATCGAAAGCACCAAGGAGTTTCATTATGGAAAAGTGGTAGAATGGCCGGTGAGTAAGTTGATGTTGGAACGCGGCTATACTGATTCTTTTAGGGAAGCCCATCCGGATCCCAGCCAAACACTTGATGGGACTTGGGGCTATTTTTCCCCAAGGGATATCATATCGGACAGGATTGATTTTGTCTATTACAAAAGTCAAAACCTAAAAACCCTAACCTCTAAAATTGTAATGGACGATCCCGAAGGTGGTTTTTTTAATTCAGATCATCGGCCGGTATTAACAAAATTTGAATTAAAAAATTAAAGCTCTTTAACTGTTTAAATAAATTATTTTCAAAATGATAAAGCACTTTTTTTTGCTGATTTCCTTATTAGTGGTCCTGGGAGCTTGCTCAAAAAAAGAACCCTATCTAAAAGTGGGGTTAGTAGCTGACCCTCAATATGCCAATAACCCCAGCTCTGGCAAAAGACATTATAGAGAAACCCTATGGAAATTGGAAGAGGCTATCGACACCTTTAATTATTACAAGATTGATTTTGTCCAAAATCTTGGAGATATAATTGATGTTGAATGGGAAAGTTTTGATGCCGTTCTACCGATATATGACAAACTCAAACCAGGCATCGAAAACCATCATCTTCTAGGAAATCACGAATTTGATATTGACTCAAACTATTTCAAAGACATCCTAAAGCGCTTGTCAATGCCCAACTACTATTACTCATACTCGAAAAAAGGGTGGAGATTTATTGTGTTGGACGCTACGGACTATTCCTACTTTTCAAATGCATTGCAAGATCACGACATCAGGCAAATAGATTTATATTTTAAAAACACCAAAGATCAATTAAACAATTACCGTTGGAACAGTGCTATTGGTATAAAACAACAAAACTGGCTTAAAAAAGAGTTAGATAATGCCCGTTTTTTAGATCAAAGGATCATTCTTTTTTCTCATATGCCATTAAGACCAAAAGACGATCCGCATAATTTGTGGAATAATCATGAAATCATAGACATTATTGAGGAAAGTTCTGATGTTATTGCATTTATTAATGGCCACAACCATGCAGGAAACCATGTATTCAAAAATGGGATACATTACATAACAGTATTTGGAATGGTAGATACCAAGATAAGCTCCTATGGAATTCTTGAATTTTACAAAGATAGTTTGAGGTTAAGAGGCTATGGAAACCAAAAAAATATCAGCATTAAATTTTAATTAATTTAGTTGGTGACACATTAAGGAAATAACAATCTATATTTATGAGATTTATGAAAACCGATAGCTTATTATTTGTATTGATTACAATCCTTGGATTTCCAAGTTTTATAAATTCCCAACAGGGACTTTTGAGTGAACAAATAAAAGTCCTTAAGCAATATGATCGGGAACATCTTCATCGGATAGCCCTGCCGATAGGGGGTATAGGAACTGGGACCGTGGCACTGGGAGGAGCCGGAGAATTGAGAGATTGGGAAATCATGAATATCCCTGCCAAAAATTATAGTACGGTAACCACCGGAAATGACGCGCCTTTCTTTTCGATTTACACGAAGAAAAAAAATGGATCTTCCCTGACAAAAGCCCTTTTGGGACCCGTTGACCCTGCGGATTATCAGCATTACGAAGGTAGGTCAGTCGATCATCACGGATTACCAAGGTTCCGAAATGCCTCCTTTGAAACCACCTATCCATTTGGGATCGTAAGCTTATCCGACATGACTATGCCCGTCAAAGTAAAAATAATTGGCTATAATCCATTTATCCCTGGAAATGCTGATGACTCTGGGATTCCTATTGCGATACTCAAATATGAAATCCAAAACATCAGCGACCAAACAATTGAAGTCTCCATTTCGGGTAACCTCCGAAATTTTATAGGAAAAGACGGTAGTAAGTCGACTACAAACTGGAAGGGAGATTACATCCCAATAGGAGCAGATCAGAACAAAAATCAATATCGCTCAACCGATGAATTTAAAGGAATTTATATGTATTCCAAAGGCGTCAATAAGAATGATGCTGCCTGGGGAACAATGGCACTTAGTATTCCCAATGAAGAAGATGGTAAGGTAACCTACAGAACAAGTTCGGCCCAAAACTCCTGGAGCAATTCACTACTCGATTTTTGGGATGATTTTAGTTACGACGGATTACTGACTGAAAAGGTCAAATCAATTGATGAAGACCCTATGGCATCTCTGGCAGTTTTAAAAACACTAAAAGCAGGAGAAAAAAAAACATTTACTTTCTATTTTTCATGGCACTATCCCAATCGATTTGCCTGGTCAAAAACCAATATTGGAAATTATTATACTACAAGATATATTGATGCATGGGATGTATTGAAAAAAGAAGTAAAACGTTTGCCAAAACTAACCGAGCAAACTCTTAATTTTGTCAATTCATTTTCATCTAGCACCTACCCCCAAGTGATAAAAGAGGCGGCTTTGTTTAACCTTTCTACCCTCCGTTCTCAAACCGTTTTTCTTGTTAAAGATGGAAAAATGTTTGGATGGGAAGGCATTATGGATCGTTTTGGTTCCTGTTTTGGATCCTGTACTCATGTTTGGAATTACGAACAAGCTACCGCCTACTTATTCAATGATTTGGCCAAAACTATGCGACAGGTTGAATTTGGTTACTCCACAACCGAAACCGGCCACATGGGCTTTAGAACAAATCTTCCCTTGATCGACTCTGCTTCTGGTATTAACCTGGCTGCCGC
>TARA_B100001175_G_scaffold155562_1_pt1 | contig 14083 bp, 8 predicted proteins | sample TARA_B100001175 | Tara Oceans TARA_B100001175
CTCATTAGTTGAGATATAAAAAACGGTTCGATTGTAGAAGAACCTGACAATACGCAGCCCAGCTTTCATCTTCTCGCTTAGCCTTAGGAAGTGAATCCGGTAATGAATCTCCAAATCGTTTAACAAACTTTAATGCTGATGCTTGCTCCATATTTGTAGGAACCCTTCCCAAAGTAGTCTCATAAAGGAAATCAACTTTAGCTTTAGGTGAAGCATTGCTGCGTTTAGCCAAAGCATTTGCCTGCTGCATTAGCCAGTCATTATTCAGGAAAAATAGTGCTTGAGTAGCCACTGTAGTGGCGTTACGTCGTCCAGTGGTTGTTCCAGGGTCAGGAAAATCGAATGCATCAAAGAGGTCATAGACTTGGGTTCGATGCACCGGAACGTAAAGTGCACGACGAGTAATTTTTCTATAGATTTCCTTATTCTTATCAAGATCTTCTGATGTAGGATCTTGTGTTTTCACTTTAGCTGCAAGACCTCCCATTTTTAGATCCAACCTACCAGAAAGTTGTAATAGACTATCGTGAATTACCTCAGCCTCCATTCGACGGCGATTCATACGCCAAAGCAATTTATTCTCAGGATCGATCTCAGCAGCAACAGAGTTGTCAGATGTACTCATCATGTATGCCTCGGATCTAAGTATCAATTTATGCAAATGCTTAAGAGACCAGCCACTTAGAATTAATTCAGAAGCCAACCAGTCAAGTAGCTCGGGATGTGTTGGTTGACTTCCTCGAATTCCAAAGTCATCCGGCGTTCCTACTAATCCACTGCCAAAGTGCCAATGCCAAACACGATTAGCAATGACACGCGCAGTCAAAGGGTGGTCTTTGTCAGTCAGCCATTGAGCCAGCTTCAAACGGCCACTTGTTTCGTCGGCAACACGATAACGGTCACTAAAGCTAAATGGCATTGGGACACCACGGGGCGCTTTTTCACCTAATGTAAGATAATCGCCTCTAATATGAACAGCCAAGTCTTCAATTTTCCGATCTTCAACCGCCATTGCCATAGGCAACTTAGGCATTGTCTTTTCTACAGCTACTAAACGTTCTTGATTGGTTTTGAGTTGATCTCTAATAGTTTTATCAAAATAAACCTCAATGTCTTTTGGCAAAGCGAATGGCCCTTTTTTATCCAGCAAAAATGTTAAAAGCTCCTTTTGCTCTGGAGTCACCTTATCAAGATCCCACCCCCAAGCCTCATCAAACAATGCACGGTAATGATTCGCAACAGACCTTAATGAGTTAGGAGTGAAACCATTGAACCAATCCCGAACCAAAACAAAATCAATTTCCTGCGTTTGCCCTAACGGGCGACAGAGCTCAGAATTATTCTCATTTACCAATTGCTTGGCCTCAGTAAAAAATGAACGTCTTGGCAACTGGGCGTATTCAAGCCATATTTTAAATAGCTGATTATTATCATTTTCGGCACGAACCAAAAAGTCGGCCCAGTTATTTAGGATACTAGGAACAAGTCCTTCCTCTGATGCAATTTGATTTAGATCCCGAGGCGCCCAACTTTCATCAGCATCTACGATTTCATTTATTTTCGGTAACGGTGCATTGATGATAAGAATCTTATCAATATGTGACATCATGGGCTCAGACTGAATCCGCAAAACATGTTTTCCCTCCTCAAAATAATATACCCCTTCAACATTCCATTTCTGATGCTCCGGCTGCCAGCCACCTGTAACATTGCTTACTGCTTCAGAATGGATAACTTTGCCGTCCATCAAAAGCTGGCCTGGTCTTGCAAGATTTGCCGCATAGCGAAGCTCAATTTGATAATTACCCGCTTTTGGTAACTCAATATCATATTCCACAAAATTTTTCTGACTTCCAGGATCACTAATAATTCCAATTTTTTTTCCATAATTCGAGCGATCTACAGTAACATTACCTCGATCGAAGTCTTCAGCCTCAAAAAGCAACCCTTTGTTCTTAACAAGATTCTTTGATACGCTTGGTCCAAGAGGTTCAGGCTCCCCTATTAACCTTCGGCGAGAAATGACTTCATTTGCACCAAGTAAATATTTTGCCACGTCTTGACGCACCTTAATTTGAATTTTTTCTCGGGCCTTTAGATCAATCAATTCGTTATCTTTATTGAGTTTGGCCATCTCGGCTCTCACCTTTTTTAGTGCGGCTATTTCGCTTGCATTACCAACTTCACGCTCATGCCATTTCGCGACAATGTTGTAATGTTCCATTGTGTAGGTACTCTTAAAAATGCCAGCCATTGAGTAGTAGCTTCGTGTCGAGATTGGATCAAACTTATGATCGTGACAACGTGCGCAACCTATACTAAGACCCATGAATGCCTTACCGATCGTATCGATCTGTTCGTCAATGATGTCCATCTCCATTTTACGAGGATCTGGTTCAGCCAATATCTTTGTGCCAATTACAAGAAAGCCAGTAGCTATGATACGCCGCCGAACCGACTCAGGGTCACCACCTGTTGACATTAAGTCTCCAGCGATCTGTTCCTGAACAAACTCACTGAAAGGTTGATCACGGTTTAAAGAATGAACTACATAATCACGGTATTTGTTTGCGTTAGGAAAATAAAGATTTTCATCACCACCATTTGAATCACCATAACGTGCCACATCAAGCCAGTGACGCCCCCAACGTTCGCCATAGCGAGGCGAAGCAAGTAATCGATCAACAACATTATCCCAAGCATGCGGCGAGGTGTCAGACTCAAAAGCACGCAATTCTTCTAAAGTAGGCAACAACCCGGTAAGGTTAACAGTCAAACGACGCAGCAATATTCTCTTTGAAGCAGGGGCGGCAGGTTTCAACCCAACCGACTCTAATTTGGCTAAAACAAAATTATCAATAGGGGACTGAATCCATGATTGATTTTGTACTAAAGGCAAGTTGGGACGTTGTATCGATTGAAACGACCAAAAATCCATCCCAGCTGCTTTGGGAGAACTATCTCCTGTTTGGCTTATTCCTTGGCCACTTGTAATTATTACGAGATAAAGCCCTAAAATTTTAAAATAAACATTCAAGTAAGTGCTGGAATAATCGGCGATATAACCAATTTGGCAAACCATTTTGCTTGGCCGGAGTGAACCATTTGCCTAGTTTGTCGAAAGAGATTTACTCATATGCATGCTGTCACCGAGCAGCCAGGAATCTCATAAACCTCTATCATGAACATACCTTTCTGTAATCGTTGGATCTGGATGCTAAGTACCTTTATTTCCTTTTACCTGTATGGCCAAGCTGAAGATATAAAATTAACCGGCAAGCCATACATCGACATGAACTACGGTCCATATCTCAGTGCTTCGATTGAAGTAGCCCCTGAAAACATTGCCTACAAAGGAATAGCCATACGGCTCGACGACGGACCGGGTGGAATTTCTAAAGGTAACGAGTTTGTTGTTTTCGAGACAGACACTTTAAGAATGGCTGCAGCATGGAGTGGTGACAAATTTATCGACTGGCGAAGTATCGTGTACGACGGCAGCCACGGCACTCATCCAAAACTAGTTGGTGAACGCTTATTCACTAATCCAGTAGCACCTGGATGGGCCAAGCCAGGCACAGAAAAATTTAATGATCCTCGTTTGCGTGGACTCGATAAAAAACCATACGGACCACTCCCTCCTGACTGGGGTCAATGGCGAGGGCTTGGCCTACACAACAACCGAGTTCTTCTTCACTACAAGATTGGTGGTCGTCATGTCATCGAATCACCATCCCTAAGGAAGAGCAAAAACATCAAAGCATTAATTCGCACCTTTAATCTCGAAGAACGAGAAGAGAAATTAGTTTTGCAGATTGCCAAATCTAAGAAAAAAGCCGAACTCAAAACAGTCAACGGTAAATTAATTGCTACATTCGAAGACGGACTAACAGTAGGGATTTCAATGGACGTAAATGGAGTAAATTTTATTGCAACGGATGACGGTCATCTACGTTTATCCATCCCGGCAGGTGGCAATCTTGGTTTGAATTTGGCAATCACCAATATCAGCGAAAACAAATTGAATTTGTTCGCTGGCTTACTCGATGAAATCGGTGAACCAGAAAACTTAATGCAGACTTTTCAAGAAGGCAGTACCCCCCGATGGACTGAAAGTATTAAGACCAAGCCCAGGCGTTTAGGGAAACCGGGTGCATTCATAACCGAGATTATTACTTCACCAAATAATAACCCTTACCGCTCTTGGATGCGGCTTGGTGGATTCGATTTTTTTGATGATAACAACCGAGCTGCTGTATGCACATGGATGGGCGACGTTTGGATTGTCGAAGGTATAAATAGCAAACCTCAAGAATTCAAGTGGACTAGAATTGCAACCGGTATGTTTCAGCCTTTAGGACTAAAAATTGTTGATAATAAAATTTATGTTACTTGCCGTGACCAGATCACACAGTTAGTTGACGGAAATGACGATGGTGAAATCGATTACTATAAGGCATTCAATCATGACGCACAAGTGACTGAGCACTTCCATGAATTTGCTATGGGCCTGCAAACAGATGCGTATGGAAATTTCTTTTATACTAAAGCAGCTCGACACGCTAAAACTGCACTTGTACCCCAACACGGAACACTCGTTAAAGTCACACCAGACGGCAAATCCAGTGAAATCATTGCCAGTGGATTCCGGGCCCCAAACGGGGTATGCGTTAATCCTGATGGCACTTATTATGTTAGTGATCAAGAGGGACATTGGACTCCAAAGAACGAAATTAATCTCATCGAAAAAGGAAAATTTTACGGCAATCTAATGGGTTATCACAAAGGCCTTACAGAGGCTAATATAACCTCTCCAATGATATGGATGCATAATGACTTCGATCGTTCTCCAGCTGAGCAGCTTTGGGTGAACAGTGACAAATGGGGAGGCCTCGGAGGTCAACTTATCAACCTGTCATATGGCACAGGTCATGTGTATGTAATAATGGAAGAAAAAGTTAATGGTCGTGCTCAAGGAGGTGTAGTTCGCATTCCTGATTTTGATTTCCCAACCGGAGTTATGCGAGGTCGATTTCATCCTAGTGACGGTCAACTTTACGCCTGTGGCTTATTTGGCTGGGCCGGTAACAAAACTCGGCCAGGTGGTTTCTACCGACTCAAACACACTGGGAAACCAGTTCACATTCCAATTGCTATAAACGCTCTGAAGGATGGTGTTTCCCTTACTTTCATGCACGAACTTGATCCAGAGACAGCAGCTGATCCAGAAAGCTATCTGGTCAAGCGCTGGAACTATAAGCGAACACGAAACTACGGTTCACGCGATTACAAGGCAGACGGGAGTCAAGGGCGAGACATCGCAAAGGTTTCAAACGTCAAAATGTCGAAAGATAAAAAATCCATCTTTCTAAAAATTGCTGATATGAAACCCACTATGCAGATGCAGATAGAATACAAAATTGATACTGCAGATGGAGAATACCTATCACATCGCATTCAAAATACCATTCACGCTATTGGTAATAATGGGCCTTTTGCCAAAAAATAAACTATGCTAAATTTATTTGTTTATACCGAGATCCTTTAAGAAAGGCTCCAAAGAACGAGTTCGGCCAAGGAATTTTTCTATAGAGACGTTGACATCCCTAGAATCACCAATCTCGTAAATCTCTTTGCGTAAGCGCATTCCTGCCTTTTTGTCGTAGAAGCGATTTGGAGCATTTTCAAACACTGTAGCCATGTCAGCTGAAATTGCATCTGCCCAAGCATAACCATAGTAACCAGCATCATATCCCATAAGATGTCCAAAATAACCAACGAAGGAAGTATTCTCCTGTGGTTTTAGATAAACATCCTCAGTGATTTGATGAGAAAGCTCTACAGGATCAACAGTTTTAGCTTCATCAACACTAAGACTATGCAGGCCAAGATCAACTAGTCCGTATGAAAGTTGACGTCGATAGTGACGAGCAATAGTTCCCTTTTTGGCTTCCTGAAGTTTATCAAGTACTGATTGGGGAATTTTTTTTGAGGGATCACGGTAATCAGCTGCGAATGAATCGAGAACACTTTTATCCCAAATCCAGTTCTCGAGCATCTGTGATGGCGCTTCGACAAAATCACGGGGCACACTAGTTCCAGCAAAACGGGTATACTTGGTTTGTGTCAATATACCGTGCAATGCATGGCCAAATTCATGGAAAAGTGTTTCGACGTTATCGTGCGATAAAAGAGAAGTTTTATCCTTTCCAGGATTTGGAAAGTTACAAATCAACGCAACTGTTGGACGTTGATAGTGCCCACTTGATAATTTCTTTCCGGAAATTAGTGGAAACATAGCAAAGTGGTTAAACTTTCCATCACGTGGGAACATATCAAGGTACAGTGCCCCTAATGGTTCCCCCGAAAGAGAGTCGTAAACAAGATGCAAGGTAACTTGATTATTCCATTTGTATTGGGGCTTTGCTTCAACGATTTTAAGCCGGAATATTTCCTCGTATACACGGAACATACCTTGCAACGTTTGTTCATAAGGAAAGAAGACACGCAGTTGCTCAGCATCGACAGAAAATCTCTCTTTTTTGTAAAGATTCTCATAATAAAATATATCCCACATATTAACTACAGCATCCGAATCATTAGTCTCTCGACGCTTAATTTTGGTGAACTCAGCCATCTCAGCTTTCCATTTAGGCTCAAGACCTCGTTTTAGATTCATGAGAAAATCGCTCGCTGTTTTTCCATCACCGGCCATTTTAACCTCGCACCGATAATCCGCCCAAGTCTTGTAACCAAGTTTATTTGCTATAAGCGCACGAAGTTGAATAATTTTTTTGAGTAACGGAACATTCTTGTCACTAGCAAGCTTAAGCCTCTCGGCAGAAAAGCGAATACGAGTCTGCTCACTTTTAGCACTACGAAGAATATTCAAATAATGAAATGTTACATTTGCTTGTAGTGTATATTGATCTTTGGCCGTCTTAACCTGATCTAAGAAAGCATCCGGCAATCCAACCAGTTCGCTCTTGGTAAATTTTAGAGACTTTTTGGCGTTAGTAATATTTGTTCTGAATTCAGTAGTCGCCGATGAAAGTTCCTTACGGAGTTTTTCCACTTCATTTCGGTCATCCTTTGATAAATGCAATCCTGCACGACGATAATCACGCAAGGTCTGATCCAAAAGCCGCTTATCCTCTCCTTGTAATTCAGGCTGGGTGTCAACAAACGCTTTAACGGCTCGATATACATCTTCACGGTAGTCAAGCCCTACAGCCCACTCATCTATCTTTTTAATAGCATCAGTGGCTTTCTTACGATGCTTTGCGCTCTCGCTTGTCTCCTTCAACATATAAGTTCGATTAGCAACAAGTGAAACGTCAAAAGCCATATCGTCCAAAGCTACAATAGTGTTATCGAACGTAACTTCATCTTCTTTAAGACGACCGATAGCATCGAGTTTAGAATTAGCTACGTGAATAGCTTGATCTACTGCATCTAGTGAAGCTTGAGGAGAACGCTCAAATGGAGGAAGAGAAACAATGGAATTATTATTTATAGCCGAACTCTCGAAGCTATCCCATTTGGATGAAAATTTCATATCAGAACCAGTTTTTTTTAGCGTGGAGCACGAAACCAAAGCTCCTATAAATATAATTATTAATGCACGAATAATCATTTGCAAAAAGCTACTGCCATCAGGATGAATCGCTCAAGCTTATTCATGGCTTAAGAATTTTTGAGGATGAAGTTTGTCCAATCGAAGAATTTTCAACACGAAGAGCCTTAATAGCTACATAAGGTGGTATATAATGACTTCGATGCCTGAAGGTTCCAGGCTCAGCTCCCTGATCTCCGTGATTAGGTTCTGCAAGATCTTCAATAACAAAACCTACGCGACAAAGACCACCTATCAAATCCTCTAATCGATGAATAAACTCAAGAGCCCCTTTTTCACGATGTTCAAAATCTCCAGATAACGGAGGCAATGGACCTTTATCATAGTAGCTTTGAGTTACAGCATAGCCATTAGGATAAGGAGTAGGCGCCGACTGTAGATTGATCGGCTGCTTATGCTGGCTAAGATAATGCCCCCCAACTCGCAGAACTCTAGATATCTCATCGTAGACCTTTAGGATATTGGGAACATAACAAGTGCTTACTGGCTGAGTAACAAGATCAAACGAGGCGTTTTCTATTATTGATAAATCATCCATAGAACCAACTAAAGCATTCAATTCAAGGCCTCGTTCTTGAGCAATACGTTTATCCTGGTCAATCATTTCCTGACTAATATCAACTACCGTTACATGAGCTCCTGCAGCAGCATAAAGTGGCGCTTGCAGCCCCCCTCCTCCAGCCAGGCAAAGAACATGTTTTCCTTTTATACTACCTGTTATCCAGCCTCTGCCATTGATCGCTTTTAATGGATTCTTGAATTCATCATCTCTAGCGGTGCGCGTATGCAGCAAACCCTTGCGGACTCTCTCGTCCCAAACATGCCTATTATGGTCTTGCACAATTTCCACAAGGGCTTTTTAACTGCAGACTGGCTATTGGCCAAGCGCTTGATTAAAAACAAATAGCCCCATCTTCTATGTTTTAGCTATCAATAAGCGATAAGCTTATTTTGTATAACCTATTAACTGCAATAAATGTTATTTATAACCAAATTCAATAAACATAAATCACTACCAATCAATAAGATTGAGTGTTTTGGATTTTGCATAAAATATTTGCATTGCATTTATTATTTAATGCAATGCGTTTTAATGCTTTTGATTGTATATGGAGTTAATTGTTAACGTGATTTACGTTTCATTGCAGTTTTAATTCTGTTACGCATCCCGGCCATGTCCTTCGATTCACTAGGTCTTTCAGAGACAGTTCTGAAGGGAATTCGCGAAATGGGTTATGAAGATCCTACACCCATTCAGTTACATGGCATTCCACTTATATTAAGTGGTAAGGACGTAATTGGCAGCGCCCAAACTGGGACTGGAAAAACAGCAGCATTTGGTTTGCCAATCCTAACTAGATTAGAAAAGCCAGCTCAGCAACCAAGAGCTCTTATCCTTGAACCGACAAGAGAACTGGCATCTCAAGTCGAAACAGCAATCCAAGATTTCTCAAAATTTTCCAAGCTTCGTACTACAGTTCTTTATGGAGGAGTCAAGTATGGACGACAAACAGACGCTTTGAAGGTAGGAACAGATATTATTGTGGCAACCCCTGGACGTTTACTAGATCACTTGTCACAGAAAAATACTACCCTCAAGCATTTAGAGTATTTAGTATTGGATGAAGCGGATCGTATGTTGGATATGGGATTCATGCCCGACGTAAAAAAAATTATCCAGCAATGCCCTGAAAAACGTCAAACAGCATTATTCTCTGCTACTGTTCCACCAATTATTGAGACACTAATTCAGTGGGCGATGAAAGATCCGGAAACTGTAGAAATCGGTATGCGTCGTTCTGTAGCTGATACTATTTCTCATGCTGTCTATCCTGTCGCATTTAATCAAAAAGACGATTTAGTAGTGGCGCTATTACGAAAAGTAGAGTTCGACTCTGTAATTATTTTTTGTCGAACAAAAATAGGGGCAGATAAGGTTGGCCGCTTGCTGAAGCAAGAAAATCACTCAGTTGCCATTCTACACTCAAACCGTACTCAAGCCGAACGCGAGCGAGCGCTCAAAGGATTCCGCGATGGTAAGTTTGAAGTTCTTGTAGCTACAGATATTGCTTCTCGAGGTCTGGATATTGCTAATGTAAGTCATGTTGTGAATTATGATGTCCCCCAGCATCCAGAAGACTATGTTCATCGAATTGGCCGTACTGGTCGTGCAGCAGCGACTGGCGATGCATTTACAATTATGGTCGCCGAAGACCGACAACACATGGAGGCAGTCGAACGATTTATCGACAATAAAATTAAACGCGAGAAAATCGAAGGTTTTGAATATAAATACACAGCACTATTTGATGATGGGAAAAGAAGTGGAATGCCTCGCTTTCGTGGTGGATCTGTCGGACGAGGATATTCATTTGGAATGTCAACACGAGGAAAAGGCGGAGGACGTCGTCGTCGTTAGCTCCAAGCTATAACCAACCCCTTAACTTGTAATATAGCCAACCGATTTGCTCATGCATATACCAAGATAAATGATTAAATCCAGCAGTGTGTGGAACAGGATAAAAAGACCAATTATTTTCCAAGGCTGTTGTACCCTGCAAATCGGATCCAACTGGTACGACCTCGAAACCAACTTGCTCAAAAAGCGCCTTTGAACGGCGCATATGCCAAGCAGATGTAATTAAAGCAATTTTTTTCCAACCACGTTTATTTGCTAACTCTAATGCATTGATAGCCTCGTCACGCGTATTAGAGTTAACTCCCAAATCATAGACTGGCTGATCAAATGGTTTCCAAGCTTCTATCCAGTTTTTTAACAATTTGCCTTCGCCTTGTTGTTTTCCCTTTTCCCAAAACATTCCACCCCCTGCAATCAGTGCCTTACCTTTCCCAATTCTAACCAATTCGAATGCAGTTAATATTCTGTCTGCTGAACCATTTAATTCGATTTGAAACACTCCTTTTGAATTGTAACTATGTCCTCCACCTAGAAGAACGACAGCATCACACTCCGGAATAACGCTTAGATCCTCTACAATATAAGGCTGTTCAAGAGTAGATAACAAATAGGCTGGCAATTTTGTTCCTCCTATAATGCTTATTAAAAGCACAATACTCCCCAAAAAAAAGGCCTGTGCTTTATTTTTTTTGGAATACGCTCTTAGTGAAGCAATTAAAAGTATAAACCAAATAAAACCAATTGGTTCAAATAATCGACCAATTGTTTTAGAAAAAAAATATAACATATATTTCGTATCTATGAACTAAACTATGTTTTATGCCTAGAAAAAAACAGTGTATTGAATTTCCCTGAACAAACTAGCAATCTCTTTGGAAATGAATGGAAAAAAATTCATTTCTCTCTTTAGCACTTACTTAGCTTTATTAATGCTTGGTCAAACGGCTCAGCAAGTGCCTATGTCCATAGAATCCCTAACAACTAAAGCGGATGCAGTGGTTCACGGAGAAGTAACTAGTATAACTTGCAAGAGTGATGCTACTGGCAGGATCTTCAGTGTAATTAGTTTAAATTTAATCGAGATTATTAAAGGCCAAAGGAAAAGTATTAACTTTGAACTAGTTCATGGAGGAGGAATTCTTGGCAGCAAACGTTCTGGATCGTTAGTAGATCCTAAGTTCAAGGTCGGCGAAGAGATAGTTGTATTTGTAGTATATAATAGTAGAGGTGAAGCAATACCATTGGCCCAGAATCAAGGCCGTTTCGAAGTATTTCGAAGCCAAGGACTCAACGCAGTAATGGTGCGAAACCCATTTCATGGCTCTCCTCAACTGAATGATCCTAGTATTGTAATTAAACGAGCTTCTGGAAGATATCCATTAACATTGAATGAACTAAAACGTCGTATAAGAAGGGTAAACAAATGAAAAAGTGGCTTCTAATTTTTATTTCACTTATTTCGGCTAAGACGGCAATAGCTTTTGTTCTTTTCAAAAATGAAGACGGCGAACCGTTACGCTGGCATTTGGATGACTTAAATCCCTTGGTTCATACAGATGTTGTTAACCGTAAAACAAAAGCAATTAAATTTCACCTTTCCAGAGACGGATGGTCAGAGAAAAACTTCGAGAATGAACTTAATTCAATACGATCTGCAGCAGCTCAATGGGAGGCTGTACCAGAAACAGTTTTAAAATTCGAAGAAGGAAATTTACTAGAACCTGGAGTAGACATAAATGGCAATGATAACCAAAACGTAATTTATTGGGTAAAAGAAGCGACACCAAACGGTGCAGTTCTAGTAAATAATGAACGCACCGATATAAGTGGTGCACTTGCTGTAACATTTCCAACATATTTTGATGATCATACTATCGTTGAAGCCGACATGGTTTTTAATGGCGTAACTCAAAGATGGTTCACAGACTACACAAATACTTTTTCTAATGATAATCTTGTTGAAGCAATAGCATTGCATGAATTCGGTCATTTTATCGGACTCCAGCACTCCCCACTTGGAGCAGCATCAATGTTTTCAAGAACTGTTTCCGGGGTCAGTGTTTCTGCAGGTTTAACATTGGATGAAGTGGCAGCTGTTCAGTCAGTATACGGAATAAAAAATGCAAAAGAGCAATTTGGTGGCATTGTTGGCAGTGTAACTTTAGACGGAGAAAAAGTCTTTGGGGCTGTCGTAATTGCAGAAAACAAACACGGCAATATTGTTCAGTCAACCGTCACAGACAAGAATGGCAACTATGAATTATTATCTCTGCCACTCAATCAATATCACCTAAGAGTCTCACCATTACATTCACCTCAAGCAATTCAACCACTAGTACGTGATATAGATATTTCAATGGAATACAAAGGTGCAAACATAAATTTTCAACCAACAAAATATAAAAGCACCACAGTAGCATCCCAAAAAAACACAGAAACTAATTTTACAATTCGTAGGGGGAGCCCTTCCTTCTACATTAATGCTATTAGACCTGCGACCAAGAAAGACAACCTTTATGAATTATCTTTTGGTCCATTTGGAATAAAACGTAAAAACGAAAAACAACTCATTGGTGTATATTCTCCTAACTTACCATCAAATTCAGCCACGCTTCGAATAACTGGCGATGGGATCGTATATGGAATCACAACATTCGAAGCAAATGTGTTTGAAGGATTTAATCTGATTACCGTCGAAATAACTTTGGAAAAGAATATTGTTCCGGGAGTTCGGAGTTTATATGTAGAAAAAGGAAACGAACGCAGTTATGTAAATGGTTTCATCGAAATTTTACCGAATACTGAAGATTTTGATTTTGATGGTTTAAATGATTCCTGGCAAAGAAAAAATTTCCCAGTATTTGCCAGTAAATTATCCCGAGCTAGCGCGGACCCAGATGCTGACGGATATTCCAACCAAGACGAATACTTAACAGGAAAAGATCCCAACGACATCGATTCATATCCGACATTAGAAATAAAAAGTATCACCGTAGATTCCAGTGGAACAACGATTCAATGGAACAGTATTCCTGGCAAAAACTATCAAGTCTGGCGCAAAAAAAACGTCGGCTTATCAGAGTGGATCAAAATCAAAGAGCCACATACGGCTCAAAGGTCATTTATGTTTTTTGTAGATACAAGTGAACGTAAAGAATTACAATTCTACCGAGTACAAGCCTTGCCATAACAAAGAATTAAAGAAAGTAACGTTTAAGGTATCGACCTGTATGTGAGCGTTTTACTTTGGTAATTTTTTTTGGTGGACCTTGAGCAATTATACTACCTCCTTCATTACCACCCTCTGGCCCTAAATCAATAACCCAATCAGCAGCAGCTATTAGGTCAAGATTGTGTTCTATTACCAACACAGTATGACCATTATCGATCAAGCTTTGGATAACACCTACTAGCCTGCGAATATCCGACATGTGAAGGCCAATTGTTGGTTCTTCGAGAATAAATAAATTTTTTTTTGTCTCATCTTTACGGCGGTTACTATCGCTTAACCCACTTAATAAATGGGTAACGAGCTTCACTCGCTGCGCTTCTCCACCACTAAGTGTCGGACTATTTTGACCAAGCTTCAAATAACCAAGACCTGTGTCACGGAGAGCTTTAAGAGCACGATATATTTTTGGGATTGCCCCAAAAAAATCAGCCGCCTCATTTACACTCAGATCTAGAACCTCTGAAATATTTTTACCATTATACAAAATATCCAATACTTCTGGACTAAAACGATTCCCCTGGCAAACAGCACATTTCATGAACGCAGGGGCCAAAAAGTTCATTTCCAATTTCACTTTACCTGCACCTTTACACTCAGGACAACGACCCTCTGTACTGTTAAATGAAAATCGAGCCGGGCTAAATCCTCTCATACGCGCTTCTGGAACTTTTGCAAATAACTGTCGAATTGAATCAAAAAAACCAACATAAGTAGCCGGTATAGATCTTGGGGTTCGTCCAATCGGAGATTGGTCAACCTCATACACAGATTTAATATTCTCCAAACCTTCAACTTG
>TARA_B100001175_G_scaffold110557_1_pt1 | contig 14028 bp, 15 predicted proteins | sample TARA_B100001175 | Tara Oceans TARA_B100001175
GGGAAAGTTTTTAAACGCGAAGTTATCTTGGAAAAAATATGGGGTAAGGAAGTTGTTGTTGGAGGGCGTACCATTGATGTTCATATCAGGAAACTGCGTGAAAAATTAGGTGATTCTAAATTTAAAACGATTAAAGGCGTTGGTTATAAGTTTCAGAATCAATGAGCTCATTTTCAAAAAAGTCGTATGCTTTTGCAATAATTACTTCACTGCTAACGTCACTTGTCTTAACACTCATTCTGAGTGTTTTTTTGTATTTCAAAAACAGTTTTGATTTCAAAAGTTCATTAGTTTTTTCAGGCATCACATTCATCGTCGTGTTTTTAATTTTTCAGTACAGTATTAAAAAATATATTTCTAAACGTATTGAAAAAATATATAAGAATATCATGATTTTAGAATCCAAAACCAGTCCTGTACAAAATGTTCCTATTTCAGCAGATATGGACTTTCTAACTAATGAAATTAGTAAGTACGCCAAATTAAAAAAACAAGAGGTTCAGTCGTTTCAGGCTAGAGAAGAATTTAGAAAAGAGTTTGTAGGGAACGTAGCTCACGAATTAAAAACTCCACTGTTTACAGTTCAAGGATACATTTCTACCCTACTGGATGGCGCGATGAACGATCCAGAAGTTTTAAAGAAATATTTAAAAAGAGCAGATAAGGGGGTTGAGCGCTTGATATACATTGTTCAGGATTTGGACATGATAACAAAAATTGAATTTGGGGAATCAAAATTAGAAACCTCAAATTTTGATGTTTTTGGATTGATTCACAATGTCTTTGAAGAATTAGAGATGAGGGCCAAAAAGAAAAAAATCGCATTATCGCTTGAAAATTCTGGACAAACGAAACTAATCGTACATGCAGACCGCGAGCGCATTCAACAAGTTTTAACCAATCTCGTTGTAAACTCCATCAAATACGGTCATATTAATGGAACTACGGAGATCAGCGTTGAAACACTCGGAGATTATAAAATAGTGGTTCGCGTAACGGACAATGGCGAAGGCATTGAAGAAGAGCACATTCCAAGATTATTTGAACGTTTTTATCGAGTTGATAAAAGTGGTGCTCGAAGTGAAGGTGGCTCTGGTTTGGGCTTGTCTATTGTAAAACATATTATTGACGCTCATCAAGAAAATATCTTTGTTGATAGCAAATATGGTATTGGTAGTGAATTTTCATTTACGTTACCTACAGAGCTCTCTTAATCACTTTTCTTTGCTTATTTTTGTGCAAAATAATTACTTGTGGGTAGTAAGAATAAATTAAAACGGTTTAAAGAAAACGAAACATTTCCAAACGTTTTCCAGCCCACACGCGAAATTCTTGTAGAAAATAAATTTTCTCTCAAAGGGCAGTGGTGTGATGAGTTTTTTAAAAATAATCATCCATTGGTGTTAGAACTAGGATGTGGAAAAGGAGAATATACTGTTGGATTGGCTGAAAGAGACCCTAATAAGAATTACATTGGTATTGATATCAAAGGTGCTCGCTTCTGGAGAGGCGCAAAGACAGCTCAGGAAAATAAATTGTCTAATGTCGCATTTATTCGTGCTCAAATAGAACTCATTGAAGGCCTTTTTGAAGCCAATGAAGTCGATGAAATTTGGATAACTTTTCCAGACCCTCAAATCAAATACAAACGCAGTAAACATCGATTGACTAATCCCATATTTTTAAATTTTTACAAGCATATTTTAAAAGCTGATGGGGTGATACATCTAAAAACAGACAGTGAATACATGCATGGATACACTTTGGGCTTACTTCAAGGGCTTGGCCATGAAATTCAATATGCAAACCACGATGTTTACAACCAAGAGGGAAGTCCTGAAGTAGTTACTGGTATTGAAACCTTCTATGAAAAGACCTATTTGGACGAAGGTAAAGCAATTACGTATCTTAGATTTAAAATACACTAATTCTTGGGCATAACTTTAATTTTTTTTCTAAGCATATTGATCTCTTTTTTAGGTGTAATTCCACCTGGAATGCTCAATATGTCAGCTGCTAGAATCAGTCTCAAAGAAGGCCATAATCGTAGTTTTATGTTTTCAATTGGTGTTTGCATTGTGGTAGGTTTACAAACTTATGTGGCTACGATATTTGCAAAATATCTAAATCAACATCCGGATGTCACAAGCATTCTCAAGCGTGTTGCAATAGTCATTTTTTTACTAATTGCTTTTTATTTTTTTATAACTGCAAATAGACAAACATCTCCTGTTAAACTGGATCGTCGAATTAAAAGTAAACAAAGTCGTTTTTTTCAAGGCGTATTTATATCTGCACTTAATATTTTCCCAATTCCTTTCCAAGCCTACGTTGTTACCTCCTTATTATCTGCTGGTTGGTTAAAGCTTGACCCTATCAATATTGGCGCTTATATCGCCGGGGCTGCTATGGGAACATTTATTGCACTTTACATTTATATCTTGTTCTTTGATACCATCAAGAATAATAAAATCACATCTGCTAAAAACATGAATTACTCTATTGCGTTGATTACCTTAGCAGTTGCCATTGTTACATTTGTTAATTTGATTTGATTTTAGTTGTTGTGGCTATGAACTTAAATTTTTTCGACCGTTGTTATGAAATAGCACGTCAAATCCCATTTGGACGTGTGACAAGTTATGGGGCTATAGCAAAACAACTAGGGGCTTTAAAAAGTGCTAGAATGGTTGGCTATGCCATGACTGCATCACACGGAAAAGATGTACCTGCCCATCGTGTAGTTAATCGCAATGGATTTCTGACTGGTAAACACCATTTTGAAGGCGTAAATTTGATGGAACAATTACTTGAAAGCGAAGGTATTGAAGTCAAAGATAACCAAATTCAAAACTTTAAAACTATTTTTTGGGATCCTTCAAAAGAACTTTAGTTTTTTTTGTAAATCAAGCGTATATTTGTACTTAACATTCTATCTATATTTTTCGCTTTGAAATTCAAAAAAAAAGACATCCTAAGAGCTTTGGAAACCATTAACGCCCCAGGCGAAGGTAAAAACATGATTGAAAGTGAAGCCGTTAAAAACGTTATTGTTTTTAACGATGAAGTAATCGTCGATATCAGTATTTCCAATCCCACGCTTCAAGCTAGAAAACAAACTGAGGTTAATATCATGAAAGCCATTCATGATTTGGTGTGCGATAAAGCAAAGGTTAAAATCAATATAAAAGTTGATGCACATGCTAAGCCAAAAAACGAAATTAAGGGAAAAGCTATTCCTGGAATTCAAAATATCATTGCAATCGCTTCTGGAAAAGGAGGCGTAGGAAAATCTACCGTCACCTCAAATATTGCAGTCACTTTAGCCAATATGGGCTTCAAAGTTGGGGTTTTAGATGCCGATATTTATGGTCCTTCTATACCCATCATGTTTGATGTGGTTTCTAATAAACCACTAGCAGTTAAGGTGGATGGTGCTTCAAAAATGAAGCCTGTTGAAAATTATGGAGTTAAAATTTTATCTATTGGGTTTTTTACAAAACCAAGTCAAGCTGTTATCTGGAGAGGTCCTATGGCATCCAAGGCTCTTAATCAAATGATATTTGATGCCGCCTGGGGTACCCTAGATTTTTTACTCATAGACCTACCGCCTGGTACAGGGGATATACACTTAAGTATCATGCAGTCTCTGCCTATTACAGGCGCTGTAGTTGTTAGTACGCCCCAAAATGTGGCACTATCTGATGCCAAAAAAGGCGTGGCTATGTTTCAGCAAGAAAACATCAATGTCCCTGTTCTTGGAATCATAGAAAATATGGCTTATTTTGTACCTGAGGAACTTCCTGAAAATAAATATTATATCTTTGGGCAAGAAGGTGCAAAACATTTAGCATTGGATTTAGAGGTTCCTTTTTTAGGAGAAATACCCATTGTTCAAAGCATAAGAGAGGCAGGGGATTATGGAAGACCAGCAGCATTACAAGAAGGAAAAAAAATAGCTTTAGCTTTTAAATCACTAACGCAAGAAATTATAAAAGAAACTGTTAAACGCCACAAAGATTTACCACCTACAGAAGCTGTAAAAATAACAACCATGGCAGGATGTAGTACTGTAAAAAATAAATAAAATGATTATGAGCTCAAAAGATCTTCAAAAAAATATTCAAAAAGCGTTGGATGAAATTCGACCTTTTCTCCAAAATGACGGAGGAAACATCAATCTTATTGGCATCGAAAATGGTGAAATTGTTAAAGTCCAATTCATTGGGAATTGCTCATCCTGTACGGTCAATCAAATGACCCTAAAGTCTGGAGTAGAAATGACCATAAAAAAATATGCACCTCAGATTAAATATGTTATAAATATTGAAGCTTAAAATGATTAAGACAGATATTCTTATAATTGGTGCTGGGCCAACTGGTTTATTTGCTGTCTTTGAAGCTGGACTTCTTAAGCTAAAATGTCATCTCATTGATGCATTGGCAGAACCTGGAGGTCAATGTTCCGAAATCTATCCTAAAAAACCAATTTATGATATTCCCGCTTATCCAGAAATTTTAGCTGGGGATTTGACTAAAAAATTATTAGAACAGTCCAAGCAATTTAAGCCAGGTTTTACCCTTGGTGAACGAGCAGAGAAGATTGAAAAACAAGCAGATGGTACTTTCGTAGTTACCACAAACAAAGGAACTCAACACAGTGCCCCTGTAGTAGCAATTGCTGGTGGACTTGGGAGTTTTGAACCTAGAAAACCAGCAATTAAAAACCTTTCTGATTATGAAGACTACGGTGTTTCCTACATAATTAAAGACCCAGAAGTTTACCGCAATAAAAGGGTGGTTATTGCTGGAGGAGGTGATTCAGCTTTAGACTGGACTATTTTTTTAAGTAAGGTTGCGAGTAATGTAACTTTGATTCACAGAAGAACCGAATTTAGAGGTGCTTTGGATTCAGTAGATAAAGTTCAAAAACTTAAAGATAAGGGTAGTATTAATTTAATCACTCCTGCTGAAGTTACAGGACTCTATGGTAAAAATAAATTAGATTATATATCATATAGAGTTTCAAATCATAAAGAAGAACATATTAATACTGATGCTTTTATTCCATTATTTGGCTTGTCTCCCAAATTAGGTCCCATTTCGAATTGGGGTCTTGAAATTGAAAAAAATGCCATTAAAGTTAACAATGGATTAGATTATCAAACTAACATTCCCGGTGTCTTTGCCATTGGAGATGTAAATACCTACCCTGGTAAATTAAAACTCATTTTATGTGGTTTTCACGAAGCTACCCTCATGTGTCATGCTGCCTATAAAATTATAAATCCTGATAAACGTTTGGTACTCAAATACACTACAGTAACTGGCATCGACGGTTTTGATGGTACACGAAAAGAAGCGCCAAAAAGTGTAGTTAAATCAATTGACTGATGTCTTTAGATGTATCTATAAAAATTACAGATCGGCTAGGTGTCATGCATACTATCAATGCACCAACAGATATGGCCCTTAATCTTATGGAAGTTGTACGTTTATACGAACTTGTTCCAGAAGGAACCGTTGGTATATGCGGGGGTATGGCTATGTGTGCTTCTTGTCAATGTTATGTCAAAAGCTCACATCAACTCTCTGAAAAAACAGATGATGAGGAAGCTATGCTCAGCGAGGCTTTAAACGTTCTTCCAAACAGCCGTCTGGCATGTCAAATTCAAATCAGTACAGAGATGGAAGGCTTGGAAGTAGAATTAGCTCCAGAAGATTAATCTTGCTGTAATTTTTCTATAGCAATTGGTAATATTCGTTCAACAAATTTTGAATAAGCTAGAGTCGAGGGATGAAGATTGTCAATAGCAACTAAATCGGGATTTTCAATTCCTTGTCTGGTAATGTCTGTGATATATACGTAATTTAGTCCATTTGCATCACAGTATTGCTGAGCATAATTGTTATAAACATCCAACTGTTCTGAAATATAACCACCTGCAAAGTTTCCACCAAAAGGAGTGTAAGAGTAATCTGGAATTGAAATCACAATTAATCTAGAAGCATCATTTCCTACTAATGATATTGCTTTATTCACTAAATCAATAAATTCATTTTCATATATCGAAAATGGTTTATTTTGATATTGATTATTAACTCCTATTAATAATGTTACAAGATCATGATTTTGAGCTGGACTTATTGATTCAATTGCATATAGTAAATTACTGGTGGTCCATCCAGTTTGTGCAATAATTTGAAGAGAAAATGAATCTTGATCTTCAAAATTTACTATTAAACTATCTTTAAGTTGTTCAGGGAAACGACAACTTGTACATACACTTTGTCCAATTGTATAACTATCCCCCAAAGAGATAAGTTTAAAGTTTTGAGGAGGGTTTATTTCTAATGTATCAATAAATATTTCTTGATTAGAGCTATTATTATTTGGTAACTCAACTTTATTGTAACATCCAACGGCTACTATGTTGAGGGTTACAAAAACCAGAAATAAAAAAGGGATAAAATAATTTTTATTTGAATGCATTTAGTCCTGTGATATCAAATCCTGTGATAAGAAGGTGAATATCGTGAGTTCCTTCATACGTAACTACACTTTCTAAATTCATCATGTGGCGCATAATGCTATATTCTCCTGTTATACCCATTCCGCCAAGGATTTGTCTGGCTTCTCTAGCAATTTTTAAGGCCATTTCTACATTATTTCTTTTTGCCATTGATATTTGGGCTGAAGTTGCTCTATTTTCATTTTTTAATTGCCCTAATCTAAAGGCAAGCAATTGAGCTTTTGTAATTTCAGTAATCATTTCTGCTAGTTTCTTTTGTTGTAATTGGAATCCAGCAATAGGCTTCCCAAATTGAACTCGTTCTTTAGCATAACGTAAAGCGGTGTCGTAGCAATCCATAGCAGCACCAATTGCACCCCAAGCGATTCCATATCGTGCTGAGTCTAGACAGCCAAGCGGAGCACCTAAACCACTTTTATTAGGTAAAAGGTTTTCTTTTGGAACCTTGACGTCTTGAAAAATAAGCTCACCAGTAGAACTAGCTCTTAAGGACCATTTGTTATGTGTTTCTGGTGTTGAAAATCCATCCATTTCTCTTTCAACAATAAGTCCGTGAATTCGTCCCTCTTCATTTTTAGCCCAAACAATAGCAATATTACAAAAAGGTGCATTTGAAATCCATAATTTGGCACCATTTAGTAGGTAATGATCCCCCATGTCTTTAAAATTGGTAGTCATTCCACCAGGATTACTTCCGTGATCTGGCTCGGTAAGACCAAAAGCACCCATAAATTCTCCAGAGACCAATTTTGGTAAATATTTTTGTTTTTGTGATTCATTACCATATTTCCATATGGGATACATTACTAATGACGACTGTACTGAGGCTGTACTTCTAACTCCTGAATCACCACGTTCAATTTCTTGCATTATTAAGCCGTAAGAAATTTGATCTAATCCAGCACCTCCATACTTTTCTGGGATGTAAGGTCCAAAAGCACCTATTTCAGCTAATCCTTGAATGATTTGTTTAGGAAATTCAGCCTTTTGGGCATAAGACTCTATTATGGGAGATATATCTCTTTTGACCCATTCCCGAGCGGCGTCTCTAACTAGTTTGTGTTCTTCGTTTAATAAATCATCTAAATTGTAATAATCAGGTGCTTCAAATAAGTCTGGCTTCATGTATAAAGAGTTTGGTTCATTCTAAAGAATAGCTGAAACAACAACTAAATAAATCTTTTGTTATGCAAATTTACTTATAAATTTATTGAATCTTAGAATTTTAAATAAAATTCTTTGGTCAAATCAATGTAGGCTTTACTGTAATTATGACGTTTTTTTTCAAGGTATATTTCATCTATTTTTACAAGTTTTTTTTCAAAAGAAAACATCATCAAACTTCGTTTTATATCCCCATTTTTTTTACCTCTAACTCGTAGTAATTTATTACAGTAGATCATTTTAATATTGGCTAGATTGATAAAATTAGCTTCAAATTCATAGGGAATAATCACACAAAAACACCCATTATTAGAAAGCAAATTTCTTATGGATTCAAGTAATTCAATAAAAGGCATAGCGGATTCAAATCGGGCAGTATTTCGACTTTTATCTTTTGTTGTATAAGTGTCGTTGTAAAAAGGAGGATTAGAAATAATTAGGTCATATTTTGTGTATATTTCATTGGAATATTCTTTTAGACTGGCATGGTAGCAAAATAAGCGGTCTGCCCAAGGTGATGTTTTAAAATTTATCACACATTGTTCGTATGATTCTTTATCAATTTCTAAGCCATCAATAAGTTCTGCATTGCTACGTTGGGCAAGCATTAGTGCTAAAATTCCAGAACCTGAACCGATATCTAAGATTGATTTTATCGAGGGGCTTATAGGGGCCCAAGCTCCAAGTAAAACAGCGTCTGTTCCCACTTTCATGGCACAACGGTCGTGTACAATACTAAATTGTTTGAATTGAAATGTTTCCAAAGCCACTACTCAATGTACAAATCAATGAGACCAGGAGGCGTCTTGACAGTAATTATTCTCTTATTTCGATCTATAGTTATAATAAACTCGTCGTGGACCGGAATTAAAACCTCAATACCATTTCTTTCAATTTCAAATAAAGCTTGTGATGACTGGTCATTGACCCCCTTTAAAATGCCTACTTTCCCAAGGTCTTTATCCCATATTTCAAATCCTAGGACTTCGTGATAATAGAAAGCTTTTCCAACTAATTTTGGGAGTAAGTTGAGAGGTAGGTAAACCTTTTTTCTAATTAATTCTTTAGCCTCAGATTCTGTATTTATATCTTCTAATTTTATGCGCAATAAATTTGATTTATGGAGCTGAGATTCTTTTATAAAATAAGGAATCAATCTATTGTTGATATCTAAAAACAAAGATTTAATATTTGTGTATAGTTGTGGTTGATCGGTATCTAAATTCACTAAAAGCTCTCCTTTAAAGCTATACTTTTTTACAATTTTACCGAGATAAAAACAATCTTCTTTCTTCATAAAATTTAAAAAAAAACCTGACTAAAGTCAGGTTTAAATATATAAAAATAAATAGTTTTATTATTCTTCCTCAGAAGATTCTGCAGTTTCAGCTGGTGCTTCTTCAGTTGTTGCTTCTTCTACTGGCACTGCAGCAGCGATTCGTGCTTCGTTGGCTGCTTTTTCAGCGGCAAGCGCTTTTGCTGCTTCAATGTCTTTTGCTTTTTGAATATCCGACTTTTTTGAGTCGATTTTGGACAACTTTTCAGTTTTCCATGCTTGGAATTTCTCCTCGGCTTGATCTTCTGTTAATGCTCCTTTTTTGACTCCAGCTGCTAAGTGCTTTTTTAATAAAATTCCTTCTTGAGATAAAATAGCTCGTGTTGTATCGGTTGGTTGGGCTCCGTTTTCCAACCATTTAACAGCACTGTTTGAGTTGATTTCGATTTGCGCAGGATTAGTATTTGGATTGTATGTTCCTAGTTTTTCAAGGAAACGGCCATCTCTTTTAGAGCGAGTGTCTGCAGCAACAATCCAATAAAATGGTTTTCCTTTTTTTCCGTGTCTTTGTAATCTTAATTTAACAGGCATAATATTAATTTATAAGGTTCTCGACCTTGGTTATTAATGAGCGGCAAATATAGTATATTTTTCTTTACAAAAACATTCGTTTATTTTTTATATTTTTGACATGTAACAACATTGTAACAAATATTCATTTTCAACAATATATGAGATATCCCCTTTTTATTTTTGCTTTTTTATGTTTAGTTGGTTGCCAAGATGATATCCTGTCTAGTAGCCCAACTTTTCAAGGACTTCGTCACGGCGATTATTTCTGGCGCTCCACAGCCCGAACGGCGACAGTACAAACTACAGGCATTTTTAATATTTCTGGTAGTGATGGCTACGGTACTATGATTATAAGTTTACCTGCAGCAACTGTTGGTAATTACGAGCTAGGTCAAGGAAAACCAGCTACTGTTACATACACAGAATTAAATACAACTTATTCTACTCAAAATAACGGAGACCAATATCCAGTTTATTTAAGTGATGGTCAAGTTACTTTAGAATCTATAGATGTAGAGAATAAAACTATGAGGGGGTCTTTTTATTTCAATTCCTATGATGATTCTGGCACTAAATACATGAATTTTTCCCAAGGGGTATTTTATAATCTTTCTTACAATGAACAGTAATAGTTTCAAGCCCCACTAGAAATGTGGTTTAAATTTACTGATGGATTCTAAGTAATTTATGTAGTTAATATAAAGCTCTAAATCTAGACGTTTTTGTTCATAAATCCTCAAAGAAATAACAGGCATAAACTTAAAATTATTTTATATTTAGATTTCCATTTTTAGCATAGATTCTAGCCATGTATTTGATTTTTGATACTGAAACCACTGGCCTTCCGAAGCGTTGGAAGGCTCCTATTACAGATACCGATAACTGGCCGCGATGTATCCAGATTGCTTGGCAATTACATGACGACCATGGGGTTTGCTTAGAGCATTGTGATTTTCTAGTTCGCCCTGATGGTTTTAACATTCCCTATGATGCCGAGAAAATTCACGGTATATCTACAGCCTTGGCAGAAAGTAGAGGTGTTTCACTTAATATAGTACTTGAAAAATTTAATGAAGCGCTAAGCAAAGCTAAATTTGTAGTTGGGCAGAATGTAGGTTTTGATCTCAATATCATGGGTTGTGAATTCCACCGCATGCAAGTAGTAACAAACTTAAATACCCTTCCTGTACTGGATACTTGTACAGAGGTCACAGCAAGTTTATGTCAATTACCTGGGGGCCGTGGAGGAAAGTTTAAGTTACCTACATTGACCGAGTTACACCAATACTTATTTAAAAACCCTTTTGCTGAAGCCCACAATGCAACAGCCGATGTTGAGGCCACTACGCGATGTTTTTTAGAATTGTTGCGAAGAGGGAGCTATTCAGCCGAACAATTGCAAGCTGATACAGATTACTTACAAAAATTTCAAGCCCAAAACCCAGAGATGATTGCTCCTTTGGGATTAAAACATGTCAATTTAAAAAAGTCCTCCACAGCATTGGCTGCTGATTCTAAAAATTCATATATAGATACAGATGAAAATAAAACTAAAATAAAAGATGTACCGCCTGCATTACTCGATGCCCCTGTCGTTCATCTACATAACCACTCCCAATTTTCTATTTTACAATCTACAATCAGCATTAAAAAATTAGTAAATGCTACAGCTGAAGCTGGTATGAATTCAGTTGCGCTTACCGATCATGGCAATATGATGGGAGCCTTTCACTTTGTAAAGGAAATCCGAAACCACAACAAAGGTTTGGAACAGCGCCAAAAAGAATCAGAGGCCTCAAAACAGGAATTTAATCAAAAACCCATTAAGCCCATTATTGGATGTGAGTTTTTTGTTTGCGACGACCACAGTAACAAATCTCAAAAAGACAACGGATATCAAATTGTGTTTTTAGCTAAAAATAAAAAGGGCTACCATAACTTGGTGAAAATGTCCTCTTTGGCCTTTACAGATGGTTTTTATTATTTACCTCGAATTGACCGGAAAATTGTAGAAACCTACAAGCAAGATCTTATTGTATTTTCTGGTAACCTATATGGTGAAGTTCCTTCTAAAGTTTTGAATGTTGGGGAGAAACAGGCTGAAGAAGCCTTGTTGTGGTGGAAAGCACAGTTTGGTGAAGATTTTTATATTGAAATTATGCGTCACAATCAAGAAGACGAAGATCGGGTAAATCCTGTATTGATTCAATTTTCAAAAAAGCACAATGTTCCATTGGTTGCAACAAACAACACCTATTACATAGATCAAACAGAAGCTAACGCACATGATATTTTATTGTGCGTCAAAGACGGAGAGAAACAGGCAACTCCTGTTGGTCGTGGTCGTGGCTATCGTTACGGCTTACCCAACCAGGAGTATTATTTTAAAAGCCCTGAGGCAATGAAAGAGCTATTCAAAGATTTGCCTGAGGCCATTCTTAATATGCAGATCATTTCAGATAAAATTGAAGCTTTCGAACTTGCAAGAGATGTATTACTACCAAAATTTGACATTCCAAAAGAGTTCATAAACTCTAATGACACACAATCAGGGACCAAACACGGTGAAAATTCCTATCTGCGCTATCTGACTTATGAAGGCGCTAAAAAACGTTATGAAACACTCTCTGAAAATTTAAAAGAACGCATTGATTTTGAGCTAAATACTATTGAAAAAACAGGCTACCCTGGTTATTTTCTAATTGTCGAAGACTTTATTCGAGAGGCTCGAAATTTAGGCGTTTCTGTCGGACCTGGTAGAGGTTCAGCAGCAGGTTCAGTCGTTGCCTACTGCCTCTGGATTACAAATATAGACCCTATTAAATACGATTTACTTTTTGAGCGTTTTTTGAATCCAGACCGAATAAGCATGCCCGACATTGATATTGATTTTGACGATGAAGGCCGTGGAAGGGTTATGGATTATGTAATTAATAAATATGGCTCAAATCAAGTGGCTCAAATTATAACTTACGGTACTATGGCTGCTAAATCCTCTATTCGAGATACAGCTAGAGTTTTAGACTTACCATTGGGAGATGCCGATCGTATTGCTAAATTAGTGCCCAATATGTCAAAACTCAATAAAATTTTTGGTGTAGAAGATAAAATCTTGCGCCAAAAATTTAGAGCAGAAGACATGGAACTCATCAATCAATTGCTGAATATTTCTGAAGGTGATGATTTGGAAGCTGAAACAGTGAATCAGGCTAAGGTCCTTGAAGGCTCACTAAGAAATACTGGTATTCATGCCTGTGGTGTGATCATTACACCAGGCGATATTACCGACTTTGTCCCAATTGCAACCGCTAAAGATTCAGACTTATATGTTACCCAATTTGACAACGCTGTTGTAGAAGAGGCGGGACTTTTAAAGATGGACTTTTTAGGTCTCAAAACCTTAACACTCATCAAAGACACGGTTAAAATAGTCAAAGCTAAACATGGAATCGTTCTAGATCCAGAAACCTTTCCACTTGATGATGCACCCACCTATGAATTGTTTCAGCGAGGAGAAACTGTGGGTATATTTCAATATGAATCTCCTGGAATGCAAAAGCACATGCGTGATCTAAAACCTACAACATTTGCAGATTTAATTGCTATGAATGCCTTATATCGCCCAGGGCCTCTCGAATATATTCCAAGCTTTATTAGAAGAAAACATGGCGATGAAGCTATTAGTTATGACCTTCCAGAAATGCAGGAATATCTTGAAGAAACCTATGGTATTACCGTTTATCAGGAGCAGGTAATGTTATTATCACAAAAATTAGCTGACTTCACGAAGGGTGAAGCAGATATATTACGAAAGGCCATGGGGAAAAAGCAGCGTGCTGTACTGGACAAAATGAAACCTAAATTTATCAGTCAAGCAATTGCCAAGGGATTGGATTCTGAAAAATTAGAAAAAATCTGGACGGATTGGGAAAAATTTGCAAGCTATGCATTTAATAAATCCCATTCGACATGTTATGCATGGATTGCCTATCAAACCGCCTATTTAAAGACGCATTATCCTGCTGAATATATGGCATCAGTACTATCAAATAATATGAATGATATTAAACAAGTCACTTTTTTTATGGAAGAGGCTAAGCGAATGAAAATGAATGTTTTAGGTCCTGATATTAATGAAAGCTATTATAAGTTTTCAGTAAATAAAGACAATGCCATTCGCTTTGGAATGGGTGCCATCAAAGGGGTTGGCTATGGCGCTGTCAAAACCATTGTAGAAGAACGTAAAAGCAATGGGGGTTACCGCTCGATCTTTGATCTTGCAAAACGTATTGATTTACGCGCTGCCAACAAGAAAGCTTTTGAAAATTTAGCCAATGCTGGAAGTTTTGATTGTTTTTCAAAGACCCACCGAGCACAATATTTTCACGATGAGGGCGATGGTATTACTTTTTTAGAGAAAACATTGAAATATGCTCATAGATTTCAGGACAATCAAAATTCTGCACAAGTTAGTTTGTTTGG
>TARA_B100001175_G_scaffold18698_1_pt1 | contig 13987 bp, 9 predicted proteins | sample TARA_B100001175 | Tara Oceans TARA_B100001175
GAATGGATGGCTTAGTTCGCTCAAATTTGAAATCAGATATAGAATCGGTTCAGGCAGAAACCAAAAAGTCACTAGCCTAAGCAACAGTAGTCATTAAATATCTTTCATGGGAAAAAGGCTTCATACCCGACCAGCCGAACGCACTTCTCTTGGTTTTACATTAATTGAGTTACTGGTAGTAATTGCAATCATCGCCATACTTGCAGGATTATTACTTCCAGCTCTTGCCCAAGCTAAACAAAAAGCCCTAGGCATCTCCTGCATGAATAATCTGAAACAATTACAATTGGCAGTAATTTATTTCTGCGAAGAAAACGAAGATGTCCTACCTAGCCACTCACGTTGGGTAAAAAACCAGTGGATGGACTTTAACGGAAACAACCCTGCAAATACTAATTTGGAAATTTTACTTAATCCCGATTTCGCACTGTTAGCACCATACACTCAAACTGCCGCGATTTATAAATGCCCAGCAGATCTAAGCTTGGTCAAAAAAGATAATAAAAAAACACCTCGGATTCGAAGCATGTCGATGAATGCTGTTGTCGAGGGAGCAGATAAAAATTTCGGTCCAAATCAATATCGGTGGTGGATTGGAGTGCCTCCTTATCGTATATACAAAAAAATGGCCGATATCACTGAACCTTCACCGAGCCAATTCTGGATGTTACTTGACGAACACCCCGATACCATAAACAACGGTGACATGGCTATAAAATGCGACGCAAGAGGTGCAAGCACACAGTTTGTCGATTATCCTGCAAGCTATCATAATGGCGCATGCGGCCTTTCTTTCGCCGACGGACATGCAGAAATAAAAATGTGGTTGGACCCACGCACTAAAATACCCGCATCATATGGAAAAGGTTTTGCTTACAGGGCAGAATCCCCAAATAATCCTGATATAACTTGGCTCCAAGATAGAACCTCAGCGTTAGCAAAGTGACTAAGGCTGAGCAAGCTTGCTTAATTTTTCCCGAACACGCTGGAGATAACTCATCGCCCTACTATATCTATTTGCTGCGATACGGCCCGCTTTTGCTGCAGTAGAAATTTCATTTTCAGTCACTTTCCTGTCCTGTGGATTTAATCCGCTAGCCAGACGAGCTTTTGCTGCTTCAAGGCGCTTGTGTTCGAAGGCCATACCTCCCGTGGCCATTTCAACTGCCTGACTAAACTCACGTTCCGCAGCAATCAATTCGCCTTGCTGCATATAAGCAAAACCTAAATTTTGCCTAGCATCAAAGTAAGTTGGTTGAATACGAATAGCCTTTGAAAAATGAGTAACTGCTTCACTGATTTCGCCTTTCATCGCATAAACAGTTCCAAGATTATTGTGAGTGCTTGGGTTTTCTGGGAAAATCTTTAAAGAAGCGTCAAAATGATAAATCGCTTCATTAAATTTTTTTTTGTCCTTTAATATGTTTCCTAAATTATTGTGTGCCTCGGAATATTCTGGAGCCAACTCAATAGCTTTTCTGTACTCTACTATTGCCTTATCCGGCTTGCCCTTGGCCTTATAAGCAATACCCATATTAAATCGCACATCAGGATCGTCATTCCCATCTGCAAATTTCAAGGCCTCTTGATACTTGGCCAAAGCACCATCAATGTTACCAACATTAATCATATTATTACCTTCTCCCAACAAACCCGCAACTTTGTCTGGATCTCCCAAACTAATTCCCGACCCATCTTCGAGGTTAATCGAATCCAATTGCTTCAGTATATCGTCAACTGATTCTACTTCTGGCTCCTCCGCTGCTAATGTTTCGTGAGATGAACTTTGTAATAAAGAAACCGGGCTTACATTCGAATTTAATGAAACTAACGGCTTGAAATCCGGATCGACAACTTGAACATCACTCGAATCTAGACTTGGCTCTAAGAGATCAGGTTTCACCTCAAATCCATCTTGTTTAAAGACTGCTTTAACCTGATTAGTATCAATCATTACCGAGTCTGATTCTGCCTGATCAGAGAATTGATCTGAGCCACACCCGATCAAGAAAAAAGGGATTATTAGTCCGGAAAGAAAAAATATTGGATAATACAAGCTCACACCGAAAACCTACCAAACATTCGCCAAGCCGCAACCATCTTAAATCAATTCTCTTCTAGATAACTCCACTTTTTTAAACACCTTAAAGAATATTAGGTTTATTAAGTTTAATCTACGCTTGGCCAAGCCTTCTAACATCCATAAAGTCTTCTGCCAGACATGCTTCGAAATATTTTAATTTTTTCTACAGTTATTAATTTAATTTGCGGTTGTACAATTGCTCGTGAACTAAAGGAGTTCGACAATGACATCAACTACAACGAATCTCTAATTCCTCACTACGATCTACCTGATCCATTAATTACCGCCGAAGGAACTACTGTCACCAATGTAGAGCAATGGCGAAACATCCGCAGGCCACAAATTCTATCCCTTTTTGCCAACTTTATATATGGAACAGTCCCAACTCCTCCAGATCCTATCCAACAATCATATCATGTTATCAAAGAAGATAAATCGTTCTTAAATAACAAAGCCACTAAACTCGATGTATCCATTCGTTTCAAAAATCGTAAAGGAACTGCAAAGACTCATATAATTATATTTATCCCAAACAATATTGAGAAGCCGGCTCCAGGTTTTATGATGATGAGTTTTGACAGTCCAAGAGGCAGCAGTTTCCAGTTAAGTACCAGCCGAAAAGGCCATCTTCGAAATGGCGTACCAATCGCTAAGCTAATCGATAATGGGTATGGATACATCTCAGTTTATCACGGAGACTTGATCGGCCATAATGAGGTTTCTTTTGGAGGAGGAATTCATAAACTTTTTTTTCGTGATGGACAAAGCTTCCCTAAGGCCCACGAGTGGGGAGTACTAGGCGCCAATGCTTGGACAGGCATGAGGGCTCTTGACTACCTAGAAACAAATAACAGAATCGATGCCAATCGTATTGCTGTTATGGGACATTCAAAAATGGGTAAAGCTACACTTTGGGCTGCCGCACAAGATGAACGCTTTGCACTTGCTATTTCTGCTCAGTCCGGATGCGGAGGAGCTGCATTATGGAGGCGTAAATTTGGTGAGACTATGATGAAATTGAATCGCTTCCCGCATTGGTTATGCATCAATGCTCGTAAATTTAATGAACGCGAAGACGATCTCCCTATTGATCAACATATGCTGCTTTCACTAATCGCTCCACGGCCGGTATACGTAGCCAGTGGTACTGCAGATACTTGGGCTGATCCACATGGTGAATTTCAATCAGCTAAACATGCAGGACCTGTATACCAATTACTTGGCAAAAAGCCCCTAAACACTGTCAAACTTCCTCCACCAAACCAACCTCTTCTAGAAGGAGATATTGGCTATCACTTACGCACCGGAGGCCATTCAGTGGAGCCATATGATTGGGAACAATTCATTCAATTTGCAGACCGACATTTAAAAAAATAACTTTCTTTCATTAGGTTAACGTGGGATTCGCATATAAAAAACTAGGTCAATCACTTGGCTTTTTACTTTTAGTTTTGTTGTTGCAAATTAATGCATCTGCAAAGCAGCTGACACTAGGAGCGAGAATATATGCTGACAAATGTGCTAAATGTCATGGCAAAAAAGGACAAGGTGTAGCTAATGAATACGACGAACCTCTTAATGGTGACTGGCCACTAGAAAAACTTGTCCGCGTTATTACTAAAACGATGCCAGAAGAAGATCCTCGCCTATGCATAGACAAAGAGGCGGAACTCGTGGCTAAATATATTTTTAAAGAGTTCTACTCTCCTCAATCCCATAACTTAAATAGCCGACCACGCATAAAACTTTCCCGCCTAACTAATCGACAGTTTCTCCATTCTGTTGCCGACTTAATAGGCAATTTCACAGGGGGTTCATTTATTAACAAGTCAGAAGGACTAAAAGCCAGTTATTTTAATAATCGTAATTTGAGTCAAAACAAGCAGACTGTTAAGAAAGTAAACCAAGTAATTGATTTTGACTATGGGGCGGCTACACCATTTCCTAATGATATAAATTTCAAGCAGGAAGAGTTTTCAATACGATGGAGTGGCTCAGTTCTTGCTGAAGAAACCGGTGATCATAAGTTCATAATTAGCAGTGAAAACGGAGTCCGCTTATGGGTCAACAACATGGACCTTAAATTAATCGAAGGCTGGGTATCTAGCGGACAACGCAGGGAGCTTAATGGTACAGTTCGTCTTATAGGTGGGCGAGCCTACCCAATAAAAATTGATTATTTTAAGTATAAGAGTAAAAGCGCTTCAGTAAAACTGGAGTGGCATCCTCCACACGGCACACGACAGTTATTACCAACTCGAAATTTATCCCAAAACATTGCCGATAAAACTTTCATTTTAAATCAACCATTTCCGCCAGATGACAGTAGTATTGGCTACAAAAGAGGTAATTCTGTCTCAAAAAAGTGGGACGAGTCAGCTACTTATGCGGCCATTGAAACAGCAAACTGGATTGCTGAAAATTTAGATTTCTTATCAAAAACCACGAGCAAGTCACCAGACCGAATAATTAAGACCAAGCAATTAGGTAGCCGTTTTACTGAATATGCTTTTCGACGCCCGCTAACAATAGAAGAAGAACAAATCTTCGTTCATTCAAGATTTGAATCAAACAAACCCGAAACAGATTCGATCAAGGAAGTAATACTTCTAGCTCTCAAATCACCACGCTTTCTTTATCCCGATCTTGGCCAATTGGACGACCACACTATTGCTGCACGACTCGCGCTTGGACTTTGGGATTCACTTCCTGATGTAGAACTAGCCCAAGCGGCTGCCGCAGGACGATTGAAAAATGAGAATCAAGTTCGCCAACAAGCTATGCGAATGCTTCACGACCCACGAACTAAAGCTAAATTGCGCAGCACAATGCATCACTGGCTTGGGCTAGACTATGCAGAAGAAATCGCCAAGGATCGAAAAAAATTTCCCCAATACGATAAATTGCTCGAAGCTGATTTACGAACTTCGCTCAACCTATTTTTAGACGAAATTATTTGGAAAAAAAATGGTGCTGATTATCGCGCATTATTTAATTCGAAGCAGCTCCCTTTAAACTCACGCTTAGCAAAAGTTTATAAGGTAAAATACAATGGAACAATTTCAGGATTTTCTCAGAGCAGCTTTGTTAATAATAAAAGAGCCGGAGTATTAACGCATCCATATCTTCTTACGTTATACTCCTATCATAATAGCACATCACCAATTCATCGCGGGGTATTTATCACCAGAAACTTGCTCGGGCGATCGCTTAAACCACCACCGGAAGCTGTAGCGTTCAAAGATGAAGAATTTGATCCAAACATGAGCATGCGTGAAAAAGTCACACAAACTACTAAAGCCGAGTCCTGCATGACCTGTCACAGCATTATTAATCCACTAGGTTTTTCCTTAGAAAATTTTGATAGTATTGGACGCTTCAGAGAAACAGACAATGGCAGACCCATTGAAACCTCATCTGAGTATCTCACTGTCGAAGGTACTACGATTAAGATCAACGATCCATCCACTCTTGCCTATCACGCAATTAATAGTCCAAGTGCTCATAAAAGATTCGTTGAAATGCTTTTCAATCAAGTTGCAAAGCAGCCCATTCAAGCTTACGGTACAAATACTTTAAGCCAATTATTAAACGGTTTCGCTAGTTCAAAATATAATATCAAATACCTGCTGGTCGAAATAGCAGTAGTCTCAGCACTAAAAGGACTCTAACAGACACAAATATAATAAACTTATGAATACAATCGATCGCAGGCAATTCATTCGAAATCTAGGTGTATCTTCAACATCCCTGCCCTTTCTCTTAGGCTTGCCAAGTTTGGGGCTTGCTAAAACAGCTCCTAGTCGCAAGAGGCTCGTGGTCATGTTCAGCCCTAACGGCACTATCCCAAAGAATTTCTGGCCAGAAAGCACGGGATCAAACTTTGAACTGAAAAAGATAATGGAGCCACTAGCGCCATTCCGCAATCGTATGCTGGTGCTAAACGGCTTAAACAATAAAGTTCGTGGCGACGGAGATAGCCATATGCGAGGAATGAGCTGTTTACTAACTGGTATTGAGCTATTCCCAGGTAACATTCAAGGTGGCTCTGATACCCCAGCCGGTTGGGCTAAAGGCATTTCAATTGATCAAGAAATTAAAAACTTTTTTCAAAGCCAAGACGCTACAAGAACTCGGTTTGGTTCGCTTGAATTTGGAGTAGGCGTAAGTGATCGAGCTGATCCATGGACACGCATGTCATATGCTGGGCCAAACCAACCCGTAGCACCTACAGATGATCCGTATCAAATGTACAAAAAGCTCTACGGACAAATTCGAGACCGAGATAGCTTACTCAATATTTTAGACATTGTTCGTGACGACTTAAAAAGGGTTTCCAAAAAAATTAGCACCGAAGATAAACTACTCCTTAAAGAGCATGCTGATTTTGTGCGACAAATGGAACAAGAGTTCACTCAAACAGATAACAAGGCTTTAATTGGCAATCCTCCAAAGTTTGAAGCAGGAATTACTAATCGAAATGACAATGTACCCCGCTTAAGTAGAATGCAAATTGACCTTATGGTTAACAGTTTTGTTAACGACTTCGCGCGAGTTGGTACATTGCAATACACTAAGTCGGTTGGCCAGGCACGAATGAACTGGCTTAACATTAATGACGGCCACCACGGCCTTTCACATGAGTCAGATAAAAATGATGATGCTGTTGATAAATTAACACGCATTAACAAATGGTTTGCTGGCGAACTAGCCTATTTAACAAAAAGGTTGGCAGAAACCCCTGAGCCAGGTGCAAATGGCAGCCTTCTAGACAATACAACCATCGTCTGGACCAATGAACTAGGTAAAGGCAATAGCCACACCCTCAATAATATCCCATTTGTTTTAATCGGAAATGGCATGGGTTTCCGCATGGGACGTTCTCTAAACCTCAAAGGTACAGCGCACAATCGTCTTATGATTTCTATGGCCCATGCGATGGGGCACAACATAAAATATTTTGGAAACAAAAAGCTTAGTCAAGGCGGCCCTATTGATCTTAGTTAACTAAGTCTTCTTCATAACTTGTATATCAAAATAGTAATATTGCCTTATCCCTTGGCTTGAAGTTTATTTTTATCTAATGAAATTTTCCAAGTTCGTTAACACACTCGCTAAAGCACTAACTTTTAGTTCTGTTTCATTTGTTATTGCTGCAGATTCAACCAACTTGGACACAAGTAAGTCCAAGTTCCCTACTCTGCCAGCTGGCTTTGAAATTAGCCTTTTTGCAAGCGAACCACTGATCAGGAACCCTACTTGTCTAGCATTTGATCGTCTGGGCCGTGCGTTCGTCGCGCAAGGGCCACAGTTTAGAAAACCTCGAAAAAACACACCTGGAGACACAATCAATATTCTTATTGATCGTGACGACGATGGTATCGCAGATGATGTTAAAATTTTCGCTCAAGGGTTTAACAGCATTCATGGATTAGCATGGAAAGGAAACGATCTTTATGTCGCCAATGCTCCAGATTTTACAGTCGTTCGAGATACTGATGGAGATGACATAGCTGACGAATATATCAAAATCTATACTGATCTCGGTAATTTAGAACACTCCTTACATGGTCTTAATTGGGCTCCAGATGGTAAACTTTATATGTCCAAAGGAAACTCTAAAGGGCTTACCCAAACTGGAAGAATAGCCCCAAAACCTTTCAGAGATCTCTGGGGAGTAGAATCGCCAAAAGGATCACCTCTGCTACCACCAGCTGAATATTTCACAGCAAAAGAATACAAAAAAAACTATCATAAACCTTCTGATGACTGGGGTCGGGAAGGCGGCATACTTCGCTGCGACTCCATGGGAAAAAACCTCGAGATTACCAGCCGCGGATTTCGAAATCCATGGGATATGGCGATGGATGATAGCTTTAATTTCATTGGCACTGATAATGATCAGAATGATGGCGACAAAATCTTCATGCCGTTTTATGGAGCCCATTTTGGATGGGGACATTCTTGGAGTTATAACTGGACCGACCCATCCCACTTACCCACTGCTCCACATAGTGGCCCATTCTTTAACGGATCCGGAACAGGCGTTATCTACTACTCACTCGATAGGTTTCCGAAACGTTACCGTAATGTTTTTTTTATCAATGACTGGGGTCGGAAATGCACCTATGTAATGAGACCTAGATGGAAAGGAGCGCTGCTACAAAGTGACACTGGAAACGATCCTCTAGAAATTTTTGCAGATGCCAAAGGAGGCCTCTTCAAGCCAAGCGATATCGAAGTTGGTCCAGACGGTGCTCTATGGATTCTCAGCTGGGGTAATAGTTATGGTGCTACTTGGGATGGAGAACCAAAGCTTGAAAATCAAAAAAACGAAGGACGAATCTTCCGAATTTGGCACAGAAAAAATCCGCCCTATAAAAAAAGTGAATGGCTTTCAAATAAGCGTTTAAAATCAAAAAGCAAATGGAGCCTACAAGAACTAATTCATGACCTAGACCAAGCTATTCCAAGTTGGCGCACTGAAGCACAAGAAGAATTGATCCAGCGCAACACACCAGAAGATAGCGAAGCACTTATAAGATTAGCTACTGAAGCAAAAAGTCAGGCCGAAGAAACTTGGCTGATATGGACACTAGCCCAACATGAATCAAACGACTCAAAACAAAATAAAAAAGTTAATCAAACTCTCTTCCGATTTTCTCAAGGTAAGGGAACCCTCAATCAACAAATACAATCATTACGCGCGATTAGACTTCGACTGACTAAAAGAAAGCCAAATGAAATAAAAGATTACACAAGAATACTATCTGAAGCCCTCAAACATAAAAATCCTCGAATTCGTTTTGCCTCACTACAAACCATCTGGCAAACCCGATTAAAAAAATTAGTGCCAAACATAAAAGATTTGGCAGCAAACGAAAAAGATCGACTGACATTTTATTCCGCCTGGGGATTTCTACGCGACATGATCCCAAGCAGTGAACTTCGATCTATGTTACAAGACAAAAGATCAGGTTTGCGGCTAGCTGCTTTACTAGCCCTTCTTGATCTACAACTTGTATCTCCTGCAGAAGCTAAAACTCTAGTTAATGATTCTGATCCTCGCGTTACAACAGTAGCCGCTCTTTATTTAAGTAAAATTGAACGCGAAATGGCTAACCTTTTGTTAATTAGTCCACAAGGTGGTGAATTTGTTGGTTCACAGAACATAAATATAAAAGCCAACATCAAAGACACACAAATCCGTTACACGATTGATGGCAGCGAACCCAACGGTCGATCAGAAGTATATAACAAGCCATTTACCATAAAGGAATCAACAAAATTGAATGCTGCTATGTTTCGCGACGGTGAAAGAGTTGGTCCATTAGTTAAGTTAAACTATCAAAAGATTGATATACCAGAAGCACCCAAAAACTTAGTCCAGCTTAACAAAAAAGAAACTCAACGCATGGTTCAGATTTCAGGCGGATTAAGTAATGGTGCCAAGGCCTACTTAGACCGATCTTATAAATTTAAAGATGTTCCTGAAACACTTATGGGTGCTACGTATCTAATGTCACGAAACGATGATTCAGGGTCACGTGGAGACAAAATCGTTAATTTAAGCGCTATGTGTTTATTAGATGTTTATATTGGTCACGATCGACGAATCGACTCTATTAATAAACCAAATTGGCTAAAACAATTCAACGCAACCGAAATACACATCAAGACAAGCGATGCCGTATTTGATTTGTTCCATCGCAGCTTTAAGAAAGGTGACCCCATAATACTTGGCGGAAACACAACAGACGGAACTGACAGCGGAAAATCCAATTATATTACTATATTCAGTCAAGCGACGATTGACCCGCAAACTAAGCCTTTGACAGAGAAGAAAGTATTAGCTGCTATTGAAGAAGCTGATCCAGAACGTGGCAAAAAAATATTCTACGATAAACAAGGGCCACAGTGCTCTACTTGTCACCAAATTAATGGTGTTGGAAAAAACTTTGGCCCCGAACTTAGTGGAATAGGTTCTCGCGAAAATGCTATTACGATTTTAAAGTCAATCCTACAACCCAACGCGAGACTAGTAGAAGGTTACCGGACTCATATCGTCAAAATGAAAAACGGAGAAACCTATGCAGGTATGGCACTTGAGGAAAGCGGACTCACTTTCAAGCTTGGGCTAGCTGCAGGACAAAGCATTACCTTAGAAAAGAAATTGATAGAAAATAGGAGCAGCGCAAACACCTCTCCTATGCCAAGTACTTACAGCATGCTAATGAACGCGCAACAAATGGCTGACTTAACAGCATTTCTCGTAAGCTGTAAGGAAAAAAACCCATCAGAAACATCGAAATCTAATGACGATGATCAGGTAGACTTCGTAGAAACTGAAGGACAAATCGAAATCCGAATCAACTCTCAAAAAGTAGGTACCTATGTCTATAATAGCACATCAACTATTCGACCTTTCTTCAAAAACATACGCACTCTCAGCGGCATCCAAGTAACACGAAACTTCCCTCCAATAGAAGGCGAGGATTCTCTTGACCATGCATCCATGCATCCTGGAATTTGGATGGCATTTGGAAATATTTCTGGATTTGATTTTTGGCGTAACAAAGGAAAAGTTATACATCAACGTTTTATAACTAAACCAAAAGGCGGGAAATTAATTGGAACCTTTTCCGTTTTAAATAGATACGAAACCAATGATGGAAAATTAATCTGCCAAGAGGAAGTAAAACACAGTGTAAGCGTTTTAAAAGGGAACTGGAGATTAACGTACGACAGTAAATTTTCTTCACCACAAAATTTCTACTTTGGAGACCAAGAGGAAATGGGTCTTGGGGTCCGGTTAGCCACTCCTTTAATAGAAAAAAATGGAGGTCTAATTCGCAACATAAACGGCCAGCTTGGAGCTAAAGAAACTTGGGGGAAAACTGCAATGTGGTGCGATTACTCAGGAGAAATCGACAACAAATGGGCTGGCATCACAATCTTATCTAACACTAAAACACCTAGAGTGCCTTGGTGGCATAATCGTAACTATGGATTAATGGTAGCCAACCAATTTGGTCGAGATGCCATGAAACAAGGAAATAAAAGTAAACTTATAATTAAGGCCGAAGAAAAATTGCAACTTTCATTTACAATCATTATTCATGAAAACCAAAAAACAAACAGAAGCAATCAAAGGAAAATTTTAGAAGAAATCACTCAATAATTATGATTAGATTAATCATCTTATGCTTTTTAGTTACATTTATGACAGCTTGCTCAAGCATTAAACTTACCCGTGCTGGTTATGAAGAAGCTTCTCACCAAGTTATAATTAAAGAAGGCCCTATAGAATTACGACGGTATTCTAACCTCAATCTTGTACAAACAAAAATGAGGGACACCGAAGACAGTGGATTCATGCGGCTATTTCGCTATATAGACGGTAATAATTCGAGTAAAAGTAAAATAGCTATGACCACTCCTGTATTTACTAGTGAAAATAATGGAGAGAGAACTATGTCTTTTGTTCTTCCTGCTAAGATAAAGAAAGAGAATGTCCCTACCCCTTCAAATGAAGCCGTACAAACTATTACAAGAACATCTGGCTTGTATGCATCGCATCGTTATGCTGGGCGACGTGTCGAAGGAGCTCCAATAAAAATTCAAAAGCAACTTTTGAAATGGATTAATAATCACGACTTACAATCTAAAGGAGACCCAATCAACGCCTTTTACGATACACCATGGACCCCTCCATTCTTAAGGCGCAACGAACTTTTAATAGAAGTTACTCAAAAGTAAGCATTCAATTTGATATTCAATTTTATTATTACTACTAAATCTCAATTACAAGATTTAGTATTAGCTCAGTCATACTTGAAAAATTTTCTAACCACCGTCACAATTGCTTCCTGATGAAGGCAGTTTATATTTCTATTGTAGCTATTGTGCTTTTGGTAGGTTGTGGTGAGTCTAAACAACCAACCAAAAATGCTGTTAAAAAAGATTCAGCCCCCACTCCCTCGACTAAAGTTCAGCCGCAATCAACAAATTCTATAGCACAAGAACAATCAGAACCTGATAAACCTAAATATGAAATCTGGGAAGCAGCCTCCCTCGGCGCAATTAAGATCGTTAATGAGCTACTGGATGCTGGAGTAGATGTGAACAGCCTTGATAAGCGTGGCCGAACACCTCTTCACTGGGCATCAACTGAAAAGGTGATTAGGAAATTAATTGCTAAAGGGTCCAATATTAATTCTAAAGACGGTCGAGGCATGACACCTTTACATTGCTATATTATTGAAGATAAAAAAACAGAAGAGGCAAAAATACTCCTAGAGGCAGGGGCAAAAGTAAATTCAACAACTAGCTCAGGTCACACACCGTTGCATTATGCCACCAGTAATAATAAGTTTAAATTTGTAGGATTTCTAATCGAGAACGGGGCTAATACAAATGCAAAAAGTAATTCGGGCGTAACCCCTTTACACTCTGCAAGCTTATCCGATGACTATCGTATTATTGAACTCTTATTAAGCAAAGGGGCCCAAGTAAATTCTTTAACTAAAGATGGCGTTAAGCTTTTTGCTAATGGAACGCCACTGGATTGGGCTCAAAAAGCTAATAAAGAAAAAGCCATTTCACTTCTCAGAAAAAATGGTGCGAAAACTGCAAAAGAGCTGCAAACAAAATAATTAGCAATAGAGTTCTTCTTTTTAAGAAATCCTTCATTTTAAGAATTAGGACTCTTAAAATAACAACACCTCATTATATGGATTCACTTGAAAAATTAAATATAGCACTATTTGGGCTTGGTCGAGCTGGAAAGTTTCACATCCAAAGTATCCAATCAATACCAGAGCTTAATCTAAAATGCGTTATGGACTTGAATGAGTCAGTAGCCAAGCGCGTAGCTAAAGACTTAGAATGCAGCTATTCAACCGATATTGATGAACCACTTAGCCAAAACGATATTGATGCGGTAATTATTGCGACACCTACAAAAGAGCATCACCAACAGATTCAAGCTGCACTGAAGGCAAATAAACCTGTCTTCTCTGAAAAACCCTTGGGAAACAGTTTGAACGAAATTGACAGCTGTTTTGAATTAGCCAAACAGACTGATCTGCCACTATTTATCGGTTTCAATCGCAGATTCGATCCTTCATTCTCAAGCTTAGCGTCTGATGTTAAAGATTCGAAAGTAGGCCAACTTCAGATGTTGAGAGTCACATCTCGTGATTCACCACTGCCAACCATGGACTACATCAGTAAATCCAATGGTATTTTTCACGACTGCATTGTTCACGATTTTGATATGCTTCGCTTCATTACGGGCAAAGATCCAGTTGAAATCTACACATTAGGAAGTAGTTTTGTTGAAGAAATTAAAGCATTAAATGATCTAGATAATGTTCTTGTAGCGTTAAAGTATGACAACGGAATGATAGCAAGTATTGATGTGAATCGTTTTGCATCTTACGGATATGATCAACGCATTGAAGTATTTGGTAGCGAAGGAATGTTACAGGCTGAAAATCGCCTACCGATTACTACCCTGCTATCAACCAATATTGGACTTCTCAAACCAAAGATTGAGCACTCATTTCCAACACGCTATCGAGAAGCATACCAGAAGGAACTTGAGTCTTTTAAAGACTGTGTACTTAAAGGGATCCCAGTGCCTATCACGCATCATGACGTTAGAATGAGTTTTATCCTCTCTGAATTAGGTGAAAAATCCTATAATGAAAACAAACCACTTAGCGTACCTAAAAATTAATCAATAAGCTAATCTGACTCACTGAGGCGTTTGACTGGTTCGTCGTAAAGCATCTCATGTGCTTCTTTGAGTATATTTGGAATAAGTTTTGCAAAAGGACTATTAGACAAAATTTCCTCAAGATCTAGTTGAGACAACTTTGCCGCAGTCTCGCCAGGAAA
>TARA_B100001175_G_scaffold317007_1_pt1 | contig 13911 bp, 8 predicted proteins | sample TARA_B100001175 | Tara Oceans TARA_B100001175
ATTTTAGTTAGTTCAGGAAATGCGCTGTGTGAAGGAGAGCAAATAATTCTAGATGCTGGGACTCTCCCAGAAAACTCTACTATAGAATGGTTCATGGACGGAATGTTGATTGAAGGTTTTAACGATGTGACTTTAGCTGTTTCTGAAACTGCATTTTATAATGCCACAATCACGGTGAATAACACGGATTGTACATATTCAGACGATATTCTTGTTGAATTTTTCGAAAATCCTATAATTATTTCAGAGGAAATGAATATAATAAAGTGTGCAAACACCGACTATATGCTAGAGGTAAATATTGAAAATGATAATCAGTTAAATTCCTTAACATACATTTGGTCACTAGACGGAGTTGATTTACAATCTGGAGATAATAATACTTATTTACTCTCTGGGGATCAAGAACAGTCCGGTGAATTTAGCGTAACCGTTTATGATAATATCACATTTTGTTGGAACTCTATAAACATAAATGTTGAATTTTATGAAAATAGTTACTGTGTTGACTTACCCCAAGGTCTATCGCCTAATGGTGATGGGTTTAATGACTGCTTAATACTTGATCACTTAGAATACACTGAGGATATCGAAAAAATCGAAGTATTTAACAGGTATGGTGCAAAAATATATGAACTTAACGAATATGTCGACCAATGGTGTGGACATGATCAAGACGGAGAAATTGTTTCTGTTGGAACTTATTTTTATATAATATATTTTAATTCGACAAAAGAACCTATTAATAGCTGGATATATGTTAACTATTAAAAAACTATTTATGAGAAAAATAATTATAATTATACTTGTTTTAAATGCATTTAACTCAAGTGCTCAGCAAGACCCGCAATATACACAATACATGTATAATATGAATGTTATAAATCCTGCATATGCAGGGTCTAGTGATGCAACAAGTGTTGGAATTCTTTACAGAAATCAATGGGAAGGATTAGAGGGTGCACCGAAAACTGGAACAATGAATATTCATTTTCCAGCAGGAAAAAATATTGGTTTTGGTTTTTCTGCTATCTCTGATGAAATTGGACCAGTTAGTGAAACAAACCTATATATTGACTTTTCATATACATTAAATCTAAATAATAAAAATAGATTGGCATTTGGACTAAAAGCAGGTGGAACTTTCCATGATATTGGATTAATTGATCTAGAATTAATCGATCCAAATGATCCTTTTTTTGCAAATGATATAAACGAAAATACACCAAATATTGGTGCGGGTATATATTTTTATCAACCTAACAAATATTATATTTCTGTTTCAGTACCAAATTTGTTAGAATCTGTTCATTTAGACTATAATGATTACAATATTGGATCTGAGTTCAGGCATTTTTTTGGTGCGGCTGGATATGTTTTTGATTTAAATGATAATTTTAAATTAAAACCACATACCTTTATTAAATACGCTTCAAATAGCCCAGTAAGTATTGATTTGAACACTAATTTGTTTATGTATGATTTAGTCGAGCTTGGCGTAGGGTACAGAACGGATGATTCAATAACTGCAATGATTAATTTTTTGGTTTCTCCTTCAATTAGAATTGGGTACGCATATGATAGCATACAGTCGGAATTAAATCTGATAACCAAGGCGTCTCATGAAATATTTATAAACTTTGACATTAATTTTAGATCTAAAGTGTCTAGATCACCAAGGTATTTCTAATTAAATAATAAATTAATATGAAAAAAATTATTTTACTTTTTATAATAGTAGGAATTAACTATTCTACTATATATGCTCAAATAAACAAAACAAAAAAGGCTGATAGGTTATATGAAAGACTTGAATTTGTAAAAGCAGCTGAAGAATATTTAAGCCTTATAAAGGAAAATCCAGGTGATTATTACATAACTAAAAGATTAGCAGAATGCTACTACAATATTTTTGATACCAAAAATGCAGAAAAATGGTATAAAAATATTGTAGATAAAGAAGATAGTGATGTTATTTATAAATATGCTCAAATGCTAAAAGCTAATGGTAAGTACGCTGAATCAAACCTGTGGATGAATAAATTTTCTGAAAAAAAACCTTATGATTCAAGAGCAATTGCTTTTAAAAATACTCCAAATTATATAGACAAAATTATTGACAAAGGGAAAAAATTTAATATTCAAAATCTAAGTATTAATAGTGAGTTTTCTGATTTTGGGTCAACTATTTATAATAATGAACTTTATTTTGTTTCCGCTCGAAATGAGGACAGAAAATCATATGGATGGAATAATGAGCCTTTTTTAGACATATATTCTTCATTTATTAACGATAAAGGATCATTTCTTGAGCCATTATTATACGAAGATTTTAGCAGTAAGTTTCATGAAGGAATTATAGCTTTTAGTAAAGACGGTAACACGGCTTATTTTACGCGTGAAAGTTATTTTGAAAAAGAGTTTCAAAAAAACGAAATAAATAAGACGAAATACAGTCAACTATATATTTTTAAAGCTACCAGACTAAATGACAAATGGATTTCGTTTGAAGCCTTACCTTTTAACGACAGTAATTATTCTAACAAAAACCCTGTTTTAGATGAAAAAGGAGAGTATTTATATTTCTCATCCAACATGCCAGGAGGATATGGGTTATATGATATCTACAGAGTTAAAATAAATGATGATGGGACTTTCAGTGAACCTGAAAATCTCGGACAAAAAATTAACACTGAAGGTCAGGAGGCATTTCCATCATTGGAAAATAATTTTCTATATTTTTCGTCAGATGGACATCTGGGGCTTGGGGGGCTAGATGTTTTTTATTCAAAAAATATTGATAATAAGTGGTCTAATGTAAGAAATGTTGGAATACCCGTTAATAGTGCTGCTGATGATTTTTCATTTGTTATAAAAGGTGAAACGGGATATGTATCTTCTAATAGATCTGGTGGTATTGGTAATGATGATATATATGCACTGAAAAAATTAAAACCAATTTGCGATATTTTATTTGAAATTGAAGTGGTCGATGCTGTTTCTAAAAAACCTATAGACTTAGCGTTAACTTCGGTTTCGGATGAAACTGGAATAATCAATAATTCCAAATCTACAAATAGTAATGGTAAAGCTGAGTATATCTTTGAATGTGAGGATGAATTTAAGTTAGTTATCGCAAAAGAGGATTATGATAGCAAAATTGTTGATGTTAAATTATTAGATGTTGATCCTCCTACGCTTGTAGTGGCCCTAGATCCTATTGAAAAATTAATTATTGACGATACAATTGAATTAAATCCGATATATTTTGATTTTGATAAATTTAATATTACCAATAAAGCAGCTTTTGAGCTTGATAAGTTAGTTGAAATTCTGAAAAAATACCCTCAAATGGTTGTAAAAGCTGAATCTCATACTGATAGTCGTGGTAATGCTGAGTATAACAGATCGCTTTCTGAAAAAAGAGCAAAATCTACCGTTCAATACGTAATTTCAAAAGGTATTGATGAAAATAGAATTAGCGGAGTAGGTATGGGTGAAGATGATCCAGAAATTGACTGTAGTGCTGGCTGTTCAAAAGATGATCATGCTAAGAATAGAAGATCAGAATTTATAATTATATCCAGATAAAATTCAATCAGAGTTCTCTTTTACTAAGTTAGGTCATGTGAGAAATACAAAAATATTTTAGAGTTATCTTAGTGTATTTTAATATTTGTATTCTTATGATGATAGAAAGTTTTTGATACCCCGGTTTTGTTATCAATATAATTATAGTATCAAGACCTTAAAAATTTATTTGTTTCAAACTCTTTAATGATTGCCTTTTGATTAAGTTAGAGGACAGAGGGTTTTCAGATTTACTTATATGTAAAAATCGAAATTACACTTACAGGATATCTCTTCTTTAAATAAGTAAACCTAGAATGATAAACAATAAATTTATTATCATAATATACTTATTAAAAATAATGTTAGTTAAAAGTTGAACTTAACTTCTTGAATTAAATCAGAACTTAAGCTTTGAGCAACAGGACATCCTTTTGCAACAGCTACTAACTTTTCCGTTTGTTGATCGGAAAGATCATTATTATCAAAATTTATATCGATTATAATTTTTGATATTCTTCTAGGATGTGAATCCATAATTTTAGTCACATATGCTGTTGATCTAGGGAGTTCAAAATTATTTTTTTTTGCACAAATTCCCATAACTGTTGTCATGCAACTACATAATGCAGATGCAACCAAATCGGTGGGAGAAAAAGCATCCCCTCTTCCATTATTATCAATTGGAGCGTCAGTGGTAATTGTATCTGACGATTTCAAATGTGTAGAATGGGTCCTGAGTTCCCCTAAATATTGATTTTCAATAGAATGTGACATAACTTACTATTCGCCCGTAAGTAAAACATTATCTATCTCATAAGTAGCCGAAGCAGATGATGTAGACACATATTTAAATGCAATATATACATTTCCCCCAGCATAAGAACTTAAATCAATATTTCCAGAGTCAGTCCATGAAGACCAGCTACTACTATCAGCATCTAATGTTACTGAAAGCTCAATCCAGTTACCATCAGATGTAGGATCTCCTCCTGAATAATCAGAAGAAGCATATACCTCCAAAGAAGGTCCATTATATCTTACTACAGATTGAAAATTTAATGTTACTGTTGATAGTGTGCTTAAATCAATTATACTGGTTATAAGCCAATCTTCATTAGCATTACTTCCTCCACTGAAACCAGAAATCTTGGCGCTGGGTGCAGGATTTCCGTAAGGGGTTATCTCCCACCCCTGTTCTCCAACAACACTGACAATATTCCAATTATCTAAATTATTGGACGAGAAGTCATCAGCAAATAATGGATCACATCTTGACGAATCAAAATTTACATCATCTTTAGTATTTAACATCATCACTCTATTATCTCCAAAATAGTCACGAGTAATAATTCCCGTTATTGTACCGCTTGACTCTGTTGGAAGCATAGAATCATTGAAATTAGAGAATGCACTTGTTTCAAGCTTTAGTGTACCAGAGTCAATACAACTTTCAAGATCCCGCTGAGTATCGTAATCTTCATCAGGATCAACATAAGTCAAACCATCAAGCCCAGCTGAGAATTGTGCGCTTAGAGCGCTTACATATAATCCAATATGGCTGTCGTTTATTTCTGATAAATTAAGAGCTAAAGGTACCAATGTAAAACTGTTACTTGATCTCAAAATACAATCAGATGCTCTATTCTCTGAAATTTCAGAAATCTCATCTCCAGCTGCATTTCCTCCTCCACCTATAGCAATCACACCATCACCAGAATTAGTTTCACCAACTGATAGTCCTTGAAGCTTAATGTAAACTTCTCTACCTACATTAAACTGGTTATAGCTATCAACCTGATTTATCGAAACTTTAATTCCAGCAGATGGATTTTCGATTTCATCTTGCATATAAAATTCTTTGTAAAAATTACCACTAAAATCAGATGAAGAAATATATCCTCTAACAACCAAATTAGATTCAATTTGATTTACCTCCCCACTAACAAATAAGTTCTTAACCTCTGAAATAGTCATTAAATCAGCTGAACCACTTTCAATTTCATTAAGTAATTGAACTAATTTTTGATTTTCTTCTTGGCCAATGCTTTGTGGAACAGAATAATCATCATCCTGAACACATGAAAAAGCAAAAAGTGTAATGAAAGATACTATTGATATTTTATTAATTAATTTCATATTTTCTGTTTTTAAAATCTAAAGTATAAGTTTAAAAAGTAATTGGTCCCTCTACCGTACCAGTATTTAGGTCCAAAAACTCGCTTTGGTTTATTAGTGTCTTGAAGTAATTGTTGGTAGTTAGCATTTCTACCCTGTTCAAATCCTCCAGTTCTATATTTTTGATCAAGTATGTTATTGATACTTGCAAAAAACCCAATAAAATAATCATCTATTTTCCATGATTTACCACCAATCATGTTAACAACCATATAGTCATCAAATCTTTCTTGTCTTAGTAAATCTCTTGCAATACTAATATCATAATCATTAAAAGGAAGTCCGTCTTGTGCTAAATAAAAATTTTGAGTTCTAGTAAGAGGGCTTACATCTACATAAGTATTAGTAAAAAAGTTTGATGTAATGCCAATAAACCAGTAATCTGGATCTCTGTACTCAAATCCTACTGAATAAGCTTTTTGAGGACCACCAGCAATCTTATAATTTTCAAGATTTGAGGGGCCAACAGCAACTGTATTATTATCTGCACCTAAATATAAATATGGATTATTATCATATGTGTATTGTCCGACAGAAGCAGCTCCCTTTAACTTAACAGTGGGAATAATCTGTGCCTCAACACCAAATTCAACTCCTAAATACTTCTTATCAATACCTTGAAGAATCTCTTGTATAAACTCGCTATCGTCTTGAAATCCCACTAGACCATCAGCATAATAAAATGAAATCTCATTGGCATCTTTGACCACAGAATAAAAACCAGTAAGTCTCCCAGTAAAAATCGGTGTTCTAAATATGTAATTAGCATCAAATGACATGACTTTTTCTTCAGTAATAGGTAAATTATTTATTAATCCATTTACATCACTTCCTACTATATTGTGATTCACCCTTGAATTTGTAAAGGTATTTCTGATGGAAGGGGCTTTTTGTAAATAAGCTGAATTAAAATCTAGAATATGTTTTCCTGAAAACTTATATGTTATACCAGCTTTAATTCCATATCCGTCAAACTTAATTTCATCACCTTTTCCAGATGAATTACCCGTATTTGCTTCGTTTTCAAAAATACCATCTCTTTGATAAGTTGTATTTGTTAAATCACCTGCTAAGTAAAACTCAAGTTTATTGTATGAAAAATTAATCATGGAAAATAGACTTATCTCCTCGGCATTCATTTTATAATGATACTTGAATTTATCTCCATCCGAAACAATGCTGTTTGGAGATAATAAATTATAATCTAAATTGTCGAATGAATCAATATTAGAGTATGAATAGCCACCAAGCATATCCGAAATCTCTGCAAAATTATCTGATACTAAGTTTCTGAAATTAACAGACGAAGTAATCTTGATATTCTCGTTTATTTCTCTGTTATAAGCTGAATTTATAGTTAGTTGAGTGTCATCAACTCTATCTTCATATAAAACATATGCGGCATTTAAATTGGATAAATTATTAGTAAGATTAGCATCATATATTCTATTCCAATTGATTTGACCATCGTTAACAAAATTTTCCTGAGCAATATAAGCTCCCTCATAATCAGGTCCATTTGTATCAGCTAAATAGTAGCTAGGCAAATCCTGATAATAAGCAGGGCTTGGGTTTCCACCTCCTGCATAATCTAACCTACTGTTACCCATTTCCCCAAATTGATATCCAACACTTGTTTCCAATGATGAATCTTCATCAATAGACCAATCATGATTTAATAATATTATGGGTTCAACAACTCTTTTTACTCTTGAATTTCTTTTTTCACCATCTTGATATCCCCAATATTCGTTATACTTAATCCCTTTCAAATCATATACCTCTTGAGTATTAGGTGATACTTTACCTCTTCTGTTAGGAGTGTAAATTGCAGCAAGGTTTAGACTATGCTTAATGTTAAATATTTTCTGAACTGACAGAAAAGCAGAGTTAGAATCATAAAAAGAAGCGTCTTGATAACCTTCATTTCCCCATCTTCTCCCAATCGAAAGAGAGTATGCCCATCCTTTTTCAAGCATACCAGAGTTATAGGTTGCCATTAATCTGTTTGAGTAACTTCTATTTGAGGAAGAATATGTGATTCTTCCACCCTCTCCATACTCAGAAGCCCTAATATTAATATTATTTGAACCTAAAATTCCCCCGAAATTATACTTAAGGGGAATAGATCCGTTTGATAATTCTTGATTTCTCAATACATCATTTAATCCACCCCAATTACTCCACTGGGGACGCCCATTATAGAGCTTATTCATCTTAATGCCATTTATATGAACAATAGCATTATCTGAGTCAAGACCTCTAACTTTGAAAAAAGACGAACTAAATTCATAAGCTGCAGTTCTGTAAAAAATATCCATAGATGAATTCAGTAATCCAGAAATATTATCAGATGCAGAAGTGTCATCGCTTAATTCATCATCACTTAAAGAAATACTAAAAAAATCTACCACATCATTTGTGGTAGAGAGATTATTAATTGTGTCATTTACAGAGATTTGTTCTTCAACCTGGGAAAAAATATTGAAGTTTGTAAGTAATATTATAATTAATATTAGTCTTGTTTTATACATATCGATAAATATTTCAACTATTACAATAATTAGGTTAAATTTACGGTTTAAATGTCAATTGTAAATACTTTTTATGAAAATTAAATCATTCTTTTATATAGCTTTTTCAGTACTAATTTCATTTAATTCACTGGCTCAAAATAAAGAGAGGAAATTCAAAATACACACATTAGCATTCTATAATCTTGAAAACCTTTTTGACACCATCAATGATGTTAACAAAAATGATGAGGCAAGCCCGATAATGGAAATAAAATATAATAGGGGGGAAATTTACAAACAAAAGGTCTCAAATATTGCTAGAGTAATTTCAGAAATTGGATATGATGTAACGAATAGACCTCCCACAATCGTTGGAATTTGTGAAGTAGAAAACAGAGCTGTTGTTGAAGATCTAATAGCAGACGGAAAACTTTCAAAATATAATTACGGAATTGTTCATTATGATTCTCCAGATAGACGTGGAATTGATGTTAGTTTATTGTATAATAAAGATATTTTTGAAGTAATAAATTCAAATTCACATGTTTTATACATCAACTATAATAATACAAGTGACAGAAGTTATACAAGAGATCAATTAGTTGTTAGCGGAAACCTTGATGGTGAGTTAATTCACCTTATTGTCAATCATTGGCCCTCTAGAGGAGCTGATGAAACTAAAAGAATGGCTGCTGCAGAGGTTAATAATAATATTATTGATTCACTAAGAAAGATTCATAATAACCCTAAAATTATTACTATGGGGGATTTTAATGATGATCCTTTTGACAAGAGTATCAAAAAGATATTAGGAGCAAAAAAGAAAATTGAGGATGTGGGTAAAAATGATTTATATAATCCATTTGAAGAAATATTAGTTGAAAAAGGTATAGGAACAAATGCGTATAGAGATAAGTGGCAATTGTTTGACCAAATAATTTTATCAAAACCATTCTTAAAAAAGAATTACAATGATTATCAGCTCTATAAAGCTGGTGTATTTAACAAGTCTTATTTAATAAACAAAAAAGGAAAGTTCAAAGGCTATCCTTATAGGAGCTTTTCGTATGGTGCTTTTACCGGTGGATATAGTGACCATTTACCACCATATATATTTCTTATTAAAGAAATAAAATAAAAATAAAAAAGGCTCTCAAAAATGAGAGCCTTTTTTATTTTTATGAGATAATGTTATTAGAAATTATATCTCAAACCTACATTCCAGGTTCTGCCTAATCCGAAGTAACCTTGGTTTGCAGTATCAATTCCATCATATAAAACACCTGTACCCTCTCCAGCCGCAATAGCAGACCTTAATTCACTTATGTAAACATTATCAAATACATTGTTGACGTTTAGTCTAATATCTAAAGTACCATCATTGACAAACATTTTAAAAGATAAACCCATATCAACTACATGGTAGCTTGGTAATTCAAGATTTTCTTTTACGGCACCGACATTAGCATATAATTCATCATAAAATCTAATATCTGAGTCAAAAGATAATCTTTCAGCTAAATCTACATCAAGACCTAGACCAGCTGAAAATTGAGCAGCATCGCCTACTTTTCCACCATCAACATCAACTGTCTCAGTAGAAATTATGTTTTGGTCTTCATCTTGTAATCTTGAGATAGCATCACCTTCATAAATCCAGTCTCCTAAAGAAAGGAACCCTTTTAATGTGTAAGGGACATTTTCCTGGGGTTTTGCAAAGAAAGTAAGCTCAACACCTTGGTGTAATTGAGATACACCTTCAGAAATATTATAGAATACTACGTCATTATCTACATAGAAAGATGAAGTTACCCTATCAGCCCATGATGTTCTATATAAATCAACTCTTGCAGAAAAATTTGGAACTTCATAAACGTAACCAGCCTCAAGACCAATAATAGTTTCATTTGAAGTATTTGGGTTAATCTGGTTTGTATAATTTAGATAGATATTATCGAAATATGGTGCTCTTGAGTAATATCCAGCGTTTACGTAAGCTTGACCATTTTCTCCAACTCCAAATCCAACACCAGCTTTAGCGTTAAAACCAAAATTATCTACCTTATCAGACTTTACACCGTCCGTTATACCTGCAGGCAAAGCTTCCCCTGTTGATTGTGAAGAACTTCCGTCTATTAAAGAATCATCAGCATATTGATAGTGATCCCATCTTTGATACATGGTTTTAGAAACAGATCCTTGGAAAAATGCTGAAAAATCATCATTTACATATTCCAGTTGAGTAAATAACCCACCATAATTAATTCTCTCGTCATTACTGTAAGCTATTTTTTGATCCTGAGAAAAATTATTAAAAGTAGCTTCCCAAGGATTAGCACCCATACTTTCTGTTGCTAAAACAAATTTATAAGTACCAAAAGAGCCGTACGTTTGATGATTATTATTTTGGTCTCTTAACCTTATATTTTCTTGCCATGAACTTAAACCATGGAAATTTTCTACAATTCTAAAATGTTCACCATAGTAAGTTCTTAAATCAACTCCTAGGTTAAAACTCAAATTATCTGATAACTTTGTTTCATAGTTAGAAACAGCTCCTAGCCAATTATGCATATTCATCGAAGCTCTTGTTATATAGTTATCATTGCTTCCAAAATATACACCTGCACCTGCTGGAACAGCAGCATTTTGGTCGTATATAGCATCATAATCTATGTAACCATCTTCCGTTCTTTGTCTATTACCTCTACCACCTGTTCCACCACCATTTCCAGTGGAAGCATACAATACAGTAGATAAGTTTGATTTATCACTAATGTTAAAGTCCCAATTTAAATTAAATACAGGTTTGTGATAAAAATTTCTTCTCTCTGTAAGGTATGTGTCACCATAGTAACCATAATTATTGTTATATTTTCTACCATAGTCTAAGTAAGTTGCAATTGACTTGGAGAAATTTTGATCATGCCACTGTGGTGCACCTGTCATTAAAAAGTTAAAGTTGTGTTTCTCATTCATCTTATATCCTAATGAAAAGAAATAAGTTTGACCCTGACCAAATGTTCCTTCAGCGTATCCATCACCTTGCCAATGGGTCAAAAGCATGCTTGTTGACCAACCATTATCATTTTCACCGGTATCATATGAAAATGTTGTCTTAAGATAATTGTCATTAGCAAAACCAGCATAAGCAAAACCACCTTGCTGCTTTGAGGTGGATCTCATAACAAAATTCACTGTACCACCAACAGATGATATAGCTAATTTTGAAGCACCTAGACCTCTTTGAATCTGAACAACATTTGCAATGTCGTTCATACCAGACCAGTTTGACCAGTACATTTTACCATCTTCCATTCCGTTAATTGGTTGTCCATTTAACATGAATGCAGTATTTGATTGATCAAAACCACGAACCGCAATTCTAGTGTCACCAAAGGCACCCGACTGACCAGCCACATAAATAGATGGAGTGTTCGCAAGTGTCATTGTTATGTCTTGGGTTCCAATCTTTTTTTGGATCTCTTCACCAGTTATAGTGGAAACCGCAACTGGAGTTTTTCTGTCTTCAGCAAGGTCAATAACCCCACCGCCGACTAAAAGAACCTCCTCTAATTCCTCAAGATCCATGGGTTCAGTCTCAGTAGACTCTTGAGCATATATCGTAGTCCCCATCAGAAGAAGAACTACAAAAAATAATTTGTGGGTAATATTTTTCATAATTTGTTTTAAGTTTAATTATAAGTGATAGAGCAAAAATAGATAATATTTTAACTTATTGTTATAAGAACTACAATAATTTTAAGCCAATTATTAACATTACAGATTAAAATACTAATATCTAATCTGTTGATGAATACCTTTTTAAAAGATTTTTTGTGGATGAATCTTGACTTCTAAAGTCTTGATTTTCAATATTTTCAAGGATTTTATCAGCAAGTTTTTTACCTAATTCTACGCCAAATTGATCAAAACTAAAAATATTCCATATAATTCCTAGAGTGAAAATCTTATGCTCATATATTGCAATCAGTGAGCCTAAAGATGCTGGAGTAAGTTTATTGATTAAAATTGAATTGGTGGGCCTATCTCCTTTTAACAGCTTGTGATTGGTTTTAACCTCTTCATCCATTGTACCTTTCATCAAAGCTTTAGTTTGAGCAAAAAAATTAGCCATTAAAATATCATGATGATCTTGATTTCCTTTAATTGAATTTTTAAAACCAATGAAATCTGAAGTTATTACTTTTGAACCCTGATGAAGTAATTGGAAGAAGGAATGTTGAGCATTGGTTCCTGTTTGACCCCAAATAATTTGACCAGTTTCATAATCAATGAGATTGTTTGATCTATCAGTTTGTTTTCCGTTGCTTTCCATGGATGCTTGTTGCAGATACTTACTAAAGCTTTTTAAATTTTCAGAATATGGGATTATGGCGTGTGTTTGGTAATTGAAAAAATTATTGTACCACAAACTCAAGCAAGCCATTAAAACGGGAATGTTTTCAGAAAAATCATTATTTCTAAAGTGCATATCCATATTTCTAGCACCCTCAAGTAATTCATTAAATTTTTTATATCCTATTGATAAGCAAATTGACAAGCCAACTGAACTCCACAAGGAAAATCTGCCCCCAACCCAGTCCCACATTGGGAAAATATTTTCAGAACTAATTCCATATTCAATCGCCTTTTCAACATTACTACTTACCGCAATAAAGTGTTTTGAAATATCATTTTCACTGGCTGTCTTCAAAAACCAACTTCTAACAGAGTTTGCGTTTGTTAGTGTTTCAATTGTTGTAAAAGTTTTTGAAACTATAATGAAAAGTGTTGTTTCTGGTTTGACTTTATATAAAACTTCGTAAAGATGGTCTCCATCAACATTACTGATAAAATGTGTATTTAAATCAGTTTTATAATGTGATAAAGACTCCACAACCATTGACGGCCCAAGATGAGAGCCTCCAATTCCAATATTCACTACATCTGTGATTTTATCACCCTTAAAACCTTTGTGATTTCCGTTATGTACAGATGTGGTAAATGATTTAATCTTCTCTTTTACAGTTTTTATTTCAGGAATAATATTTTTTTCGTCAACTAAAATTTTTTGATTTTCAGACGTTCTTAGTGCTGTATGGAGAACAGCCCTTGACTCTGTTGAATTTATTTTTTCACCTGTAAAGTACTTTTCAATTGATGATTTAAAGTCAATTTCAATTAATAAATCATTGAATAAATTAATTGTTTCAGAATTAATTTTGTTTTTTGAAAAATCAAAATAAAAATCTTGCCAGCTTAGACTTAATTTTTCAGCCCTATCAATATCATCCATAAACATATCGTAGATATGAATATCTTTAATGTCATTAAAATGATTTCTAAGTTTATTCCAAGAATTACTTTTAGTAGGGTTAGTTGACTTTAATGACATTATTCGAAATTTATTTGATTTAATGTTTCTTCTAGAGGAACTTTATATATTTCAAAATTAACTTTTAATTCTGAAGGAACTGGCCTGCCAGCAGGTAATTTTTGTTTAAAAGGATCAACCTGGATATTATTTTTCCAAAACCTATAACAAACATGTGGACCCGAGGTGTTTCCTGTCATTCCTATTCTACCTATCACATCTCCCTGCTTCACATATTGACCTTTTTTTACCCTGCCATTTTTTTGCATG
>TARA_B100001175_G_scaffold4806_1_pt1 | contig 13756 bp, 17 predicted proteins | sample TARA_B100001175 | Tara Oceans TARA_B100001175
CCAGCACCAGCTAAGAAAACTGTTAAGAAGACAACAAAGTCAGCTTCTAAAAAGTAGGTTGAAGAGGTACGGGTTGTGGTCTAACTTTATTTTTTATGAAGTAAAATCCACCACCAATTAATGCAATGCAAAAGGCGAGATAATATAAGGGGTATTTCTTTTTCTTTTCTTTTTCCATTTTTTCGATATCCTCCTTATCTGGAAGTTTTTTAACATTTATGTTGAGTTCGTCTATCTTCCCGATAAGATTGTGTAGTGCTTCGAGTATAAGAATTTCCCTGTTTATAGGTTTTTCTTTAACATCTATTGATGTAATTTCCAACGTCATGAACCATTCCGAATCTGGTTGTAACGTGACATAATTCCCGTTACCCTGTTGTTCGTAAAATACAAAGTCGAGTTTTTGTATAGAGATGGGGTTAAATAAACTTGTTTCTCTATTAAATCCACGCCATTGTTTATCATGTATTTTAAAAGTGTTTGAACCATCAAATTGTCTTTCTAAAGGTATTCGAGTGAGTATTTGACCATGACGCTCGTCGAGAATCTGTGCGACTTTGGGTATATTTTCACATACGATGTCTATAAATTTAGCACCGTTACCAGCTCCACTACTTGTTGTACCAACTTGAGTAACGTAAAAATCAACAACTTTAAATCCACATACTTTACTCATGTCTGACACATGTGTGTTTGCTGTTAAATTAAGGTCGATTGAAAAAGTATTATTAGTACCCGTAACAAATTTTGAATCCACTGTTATGTACTGTACTTTTTTTGGTAATTCCTGGAGTGAAACCATCTTGTATTTAGTATATAAAAAAATAAACATAAATAATAGCAAATACAAACAAAAATGTTCCCTTTTTATTCCAGTGTTTGTAGGTTATTTCAAACTAGTATAAAAAATGTACCAAGTGATGTGATCGATACACCTACTCTTTCTAAAACAGTTTCAAAAGTGTCCTTGATAGATAACGATAAAATAATGTTATTACCAGATAATAAATCTTCGGATAATTTGGTGTCTGTAAACGATGTCGGTGAACGTGTTATACTCGAATATTCCAAATTTGACCCTTTATTTATACATTATAGACCTAAGTCAAAAAAGATTAAAATTAAATATACACACTAAATAAATGAAAATATGGACTACATGCACTTACACACCCACGACTTTAAACTCGCTTTCTGTCAGGCAACTGAAGGGCTCTGCGAAGACGTTAAAAGGATTATATGGGAAAAATCTCAAAAATATGAATACGAAAATCTTGTGTGCCCGGAAACCCCGAAAAAAACAAGAGAAAGGCGAGATTCACAATTCCCAACTGAAAGACTCGAAACGTTGGTCAGAAAATGGAGAGAAAAGTGGAGTGAACCATAATGTTATTTATAATCGTATGCAATTACTCGCTTACGAAGAATTTAATCACGAAGATTTTAAGAGAAGAGAATATGATTCGTATTCACTTGTTCTATATAGAACACTTATTACAGAAACAACTTTACAGAGACGCAATTTGAAATATACAGCTATGTTTGGTGATAAATGGAAAAATAATGATAATATACACGAAATACGTAGACGTATAAACGATTCTTTGTGTGAGTGTGAAAGATTAAAAAATAGAGAACGTAAATTTAAGGAAAAATATTTTCAAGATCCTAATTATTTAATCAAGGGTATAGATACACTTTAGAAAAAACAAATATATGCTAAAACATGTACTGAGAGTAGTTGAAATAGCCATATGTAATATATTATTATACCAAGCATAAATAGAATATGATAGTAACCCTGTCATATTTACTATTATAAAATATGTACTGATATCGTCAACTTTTTTAGTATTATGAATTTTATATATTTGTGGTATTAAATTTATAGTTAGTAAAGTGCTTCCTACCCAACCTAAAATGTCTACGATGTGCATATTATTTTAAATATATATTTTATAACGTATACTATGTTGAGTATAATAAATCCTGGTAGTAAAACTCTTCGGATATCATGTCCTACAAAAAGGAAAGAAGGTATAGAGGAATATGAATATTTTAAATCTAAAATAAAAAAGTCAACATTACAATACGGTGCCATTGTATCAACCTACCATTTCATGTTCCATACACCTATTGATGGTATTTCTGCAAGTATTGGGGCCATTGCTTCGTATATTTATGTAAATTCACTTTCAGAGTATGTTGATAATATAGAACGTTCTTTCAATTTAAATAGAAGACTTTTAGTACCTACATCTCTTGCATTAGCTGAGTCTATGTGGAATTCCTCGGATTTTCCATTCGATTTTAATATGGGTGCAACACTTTTTGGTTTTTTGGTTTATAAAATAGCTTTTTATCAAATTGTTGCTGAGGAAATTTTAAAAGACAACGAAGACCTAAGTGAACTTGATCAAATGTAAAAAGTAAATAAATTAAAAGAATAAAAATGTCTGTTTTTTATGAATTGTTGAAAAAAAGTACGAACCTTATTCAAGTCGAAGAGATGAATGATCTCTTTTCATCCATTGCGAGTGATGGTAAATTGGACATGGAAATTTGGGGTCTTGAAGCTAATGATAGTTTCCCGGATAAATGTAATCCAAAACAATTTGATTCTCTTTCTTATATTGGATTGAGTAAACCGGATGGAAGGGAAGATCTTCGATTTGTTGAGTTCTTTTATGAAAATAAAGGGTGCGAAGGTATTATTGAACCCTTTTTTGAAATGTTATCGAAGAAATTATCTAACGATGGCAAAAAGAACATTATAATTGTTCCGCGTGTAATTCGTAATAAAACGAAAGAATTCTGGAAGATATATCTTAAAAAGTATTTTACAGATATTCAATCTGGTGAAAAATTTATTTCTAAAAATAAGATTCCTCCAGTTCTTGTATGGAACGAACTTACTAAAATCATGCCTTCTAAGCCCGTTGAGGATGATGAAGATGTTGAATTTGATAATTAACGAGTAATTATCCTACTTAAAAAATAGTTTACACTATGTTATATAAATAAAAATGAATAATCTTACTTTTGAACTTATTAAAAATTGTACTACGCTCGTTAAACTCACGCACCTCAACGATCTCTGTAATAAATTAACCGATACGAATAGTGATGTATACGCATTACGCGCCGATTTTGGTTATCCCGAACACCTTATCCCTAAAAATAATAAAAAAAATCTCGCTTACATGGGTATTTCTAAAAATAAAGTAGATACGACTTACGGTCAAGCACATTTTATTACGTTTACCCACGAACCTAAATTGTCTATACGCGATGCACCCGTTGGTATTTTGAGAAACATGTATAACATATACATGGACGATAAAATCGAAGAACTTGTTGAGGATGGGTATAAAGATGGTGAAAACTTTTCTGTTGAATTATTTCCACAAACTATTGATCGTAGAAACGTTGGGTATTGGAGATGGGTATTGGAGGATGATTGGGGTGTGTGTGATCAAATATCCATGAACGATCTTATTGATGATTACGAAATTAAAAGGTATATAGATTGGGCTGATTTGTATAACATTTTACCCGAAAATATTGACGATATTGAACACGAGGATGAAGAAGAGGACGAGGGTGAATATGATCTTGATGGTGATTTGTCCGAAGAAGAAGGTGAATATATAAGCGAATCAGAAACCTAAGTCTATAATAAATGTAAAAAAATAAAAACTAAAAAACTAAAAATGCGACCAAATTGTTCCTACGAGAGCTGTTATTGCAGAGCTGGTAAGAACGGATTCTGTTTAAAACACAAAGATATTGGCGAAGCTATCGAAGCTTTACTCTTGCTTTCAAAAAGTATTAAAAATAAAAATAAAAATAAAATTAAGTAATCATGTCTACGGAGAATGATACGAATACGCGTGTTATTCAAAAAATAATGACACTTGTGGACGATCATTCTGATGAATTGCCAGAAGGTGATTATTTAGAAATTTGTAATAAACTAAAAGATATGTTTCTAAATAGACATAATACTAGACGTCCACGTACCTTACCTCGTAGTTTACAATCAAACCCAATGGATGTTATTTATGAACGATGTATGGTTCTTGTTAGAGAAAGAAAAAGATTAAAACGTTCGTTGAATCGAGTAAAAATAAAACATCGTATAACTGCGCGTTTAAAAAGAGAAGCACTCGATTCGTATTGTGATGCCCTAAATTTACCATACTGTGAGACTTTACAGGATTTACAAGAACTTGGACACGCTTCGAATTCGAATGATTTTTTTAAGGATTATATGAACTTAATTAATGGGTACCTTAGAGGTTTAAGGGAAGGGTATATAGTTGAATGTGATAATATAGAAAATGAGATTTTGGTGTACTCAAATTTTGTTTGTGCAACACAACGTATTATAGATTCTTTTAATGATATTCAGTTAAATATTCCACCAATTCGGTAATGAAATGTAAAATATACACAAAAAAAACCTAAGTCGATGTAAAAATATAAAAAAACTAAGTTATTAAAAATGGACGAGCTTACCAATTTAATGCGTTTAATTGACTTGAATTCCGAGATAATCCCCGAAGGAAATTATCTTGAAATGTGCAACTCAATAAAAAAAGTACACGACACAATGTCTCGATCAAATTCGAATGACGATTCTGAATCCGATGACGATGAGCAATTTAGGATTCGCGAAATTATACGTCGTGATATGCAAACGCCATTTTCAGCACAGAGAAGTAATAGACGTAGGTATTACGATACCGATACCGATGATGATTCTGAAGATTTACAGAATGCGGATGCAGATGTGGGTATCGAAGATCCATCAGGTGAAGACGACGATGTTTTGATGGCTTCTCCAGGGGAAGCACGAGATTTATTGCGTTATGTTAATTCAGTTTTACCACATATAAACGTTCCTCGAGAAATTGCTTATGATGTTGGATTTCATAGGGAATTGCGACAGATTGAAATGGCGCATAACGAGAATGAATTACGAAGACTGGAACAAAAGATTGTGGACGTACAAAGGACTATTCGTAAAACTAAGATTAGACAAAGAATTACTGCAAATGTTCGTAAAGACGCTGTTAAAAAACGAGCTCAAGAACTTAATATGAGATTACCCAGATACACTATCGGTGCTCTTTTGGATAAGGGACACAATGTAGGTAATGAAAGAGAATTTTACAAAACCTACCTTGATGAGTATAACGACGAAGTTGTAAATAAATTAAGCGAATTGAACGACGATTTAGTTGGTTTTCTTAGAGAAAAAGATTGTATTTTAGCGGAAATGAACGAGTTAGACGGTTAATTTAATTATCATTTAAATATAATTTTACACCATTTTTCATTAATATTACCGAAAGGTGAAAATTCAAACAAAACGTGTATTAATGCACCAACAATTATAAGTACACCTACCCCATTATATAAATATTTCGTTATTGCCCAGAATAATAATTGTAAGATAACACCTATCGTGAGTGCTTCGAGAAGGACTGTGGATACAGGCCGGATATTCATTTATTATTTATAAATATTTTATTTGTAGATTATATAAAATAGAATAATGTTATCGTCTAGAAATTTAGGAAATGCTGCACCAATGTTATTTTTCACATTGGCTTTGATTGCGGTTGGTATAACTATTGCCGTTGTTTTACCTAGAAAATCAAATTATTTTGATGATCTCGAAGAACTCGAAGAAAAATAAATATATTATTAAAAATTAATATCTCGTGATATATAAAATGATACCCCTTCTTATTATCATTCTATTAGTCATTTGGTTGATTATAAAAGTTAGACGCCAGGCTGAGTATTATAAGGTCGAGGGTTTAAAACTTTCGTGGGCTAATAAAGCCAACATAGAAGGTAACGTGTCTAAATGGATTTTTGTTTTAAAAGATAAATCGGGAAACGAAATTCATAGATACGAAAATAACGAGGCTGGAAACCTTAAAGACTGGACAAATGTTTCGGTCGACGTTATAGGTAAAAAGGAGTTTGATGAAAAAATTATTGGTGATAATACACTCGAAATTTATTATAACGACGCCGAGGAGAGTAAAAAACTTTATACAACGACCGTGAATTATAGTGAGAGTGATTTTAGTGGAACTATAGATACGAATAATCTCGAAGAAGTTCAGGAGTTCAAACCAGCTTTTTCATATGAATTTATCATGAACAAAAAAAATCAGACTTTAGGAATACACGTTGAGTATATAAAACTTGATGGTGTTTTGGCGACAAAAGAACAAACGACTATACACAAAAATCCTAATAGAAACAATAAACCTGATAATATGTTTAGTATTGGAAGTGGTACACAAAATTACGCGTCATGGAACGCGAATGGTCATAATGTAGGTGATAAGATATTTACCATTGAATCCGATAAACAAATCGAAAAAATAGATATAGCATACACAAGACCTCGATATGCACCTGGGTGGATAATAAAAGAAAATGGGGTTGCGAAGATTACAGAAACGTCTAATAGAGGTAATAACATGACTCCTAGACCGGTAGTGTATACTTATAATATAAAAGATGGGACTACGCCTTCACCACCACCTCCACCAATTACAGAAATTCCTCATCAAATCGACGGTGGTTCCGATGGGTGGTGTAATCACGGGAACTCGGTTCACCAGGACGTTCCGGGGTGTGGGCGTATATGTTCTGATAGTAATACCGTTGGACGGAAAGATAAGGGTACATGGGGGTCGTGGAATGCTTATCCAGGTAGTGTTGAATGTCCAGCCGCCAAGTTAGACCAGGTATGGAAAATGGAAGGGAATTCGAGAAAACTTGCGGTTGGTGATTATAGTAGGGGTCACGTGGCGCTGGATACGTCGGGTGGATTTAAATGGTACTATTACCAGGGTTCATACTTATCAGTCCCTTCTTCGTTTAATAATAAGGAACCTTCGGCGGAGGGTACGGGTGCTAGAATGTTTAGTAGTAAACATATGGCAACGGGTGGGTATTTACCCCATCATGGTAATAAAAGTAATTATGGTGTTCGTTGGCAAGGTCGTTTTGTACCAAAACAAACTGGTGCTCATCATTTCTGGACAGAATCTGATGATATGAGTTATTTGTACGTAGATTATAAAAAGGTTGTTGATAATGGTGGTTTACATGGTATGGTAAAGAAAAAAGGAAAATATAATATGACGAAAGGTAAAGAGTACCTTATCGAAATATTCTTTAGTGAAAAGGGTGGTGGTGACGAAATTAAAGTGTGGTTTAAGGGACCGGGTATGAGTTCAGCCACGCATGATTTTACTGGGTATATGGTTAAGGATACTAAAATATGTTCAAGTGAAATGTTCGGTGGTAAAAAGAATAAAGGGATTACTGATTACAAACACTGTTTGGAATGTGCACATAAATGGGAACCTGGACTACATAAAAGATCAATAAATTGTGAAAATATATGGTTAGATGATTAAAAAATTCAAACATTTTTAACGTGAAATGAATGGTAAACATGTTTGAAAAAAATATAAATATACTATATAAAATAACCAATGAGTAAAGTAATTTTAATTGGTATTATAGCATGTATTATCGTTGGTATCGCAATAGGTATATTCTTTGGTGTAAAAGATCTCACAAAGAAATCGGACGGTAGTGATGCTAAACGACCTGAACTCAATTTTTCTAACGAAGCGACTAAAACGATTAATCCTCAGGAAGGTGAAGAAAAGAAAGTTGAAACGTATATGATCGAGTATGCCGAGGGGGATACGGATGAAAAAGAAGCGGGTAAATTTATCGATCTTACGTTAAAATGGACTAACCAGGAGGGTTTTAATGGAGTTGTTGATAAACTCATATTTACGAGAACTCTCGATGGAACAGAAGTCCAACCCCAAAAAGAAGTTTCGGAGGAATCTGCTATTACCGATTACGGTAATGGATCCGTTACGTTTAAAGGTACTGAAGTTACTTCTTCTACCGTTAAGGGTAAAAATATAATTAAGGCCTATTATAACGAATTAAAGCAGGAAAACTTATTAGCGACGGCTGAAATGGAGATTACTGAATCTGATTTTACTACAACACTCGCGGGACCTTTTGGGGACCTTGTAGTTCCCGTTTCTATAAGTAGTGAATCGTTCAAACTTACGAAACAGGTTAAGAAAACGTTATACCAGATTTCGCATGCACCTGGAAGATGGTTTAATGTTGTTCCTCATGGTGGTGGTGTATACCAGTTTAAGTTTGACGATGGTAAATTTCTTGAGTTTGATGGTCATAATAAATTCAAATTGAGTAAGTATAAGGGTAAAAAAATGCTCTTGACCGAAAAAGGAGAAAATGCGTGGGTACCAACGCGGGGTAGTTGGATTCCCATTGGTAAAATGAAAAAGGATGATTATAGGTTTGCACAGTGTGATTTGTTTGGTGCAAACCTGATTATGCAAACCGGCGAAACGTTAAACCCATCTGACAAATTATGGTTATCGCCAAATAAAGAATTTCGTGCCGTGTATCAAAAAGGTGATGGAAACTTTGTCGTGTATAAAGAAAACGATTCTAATAACAACGTTCATGCTTATGCGGGTTCGAACGGAAGTTTCAATTTAAGACTTAGTGCGAACGGTAATATTTCATTTAAGAAAAGTGGAGACGATCTCGTTAAGAGTGCTCAAGGGTATAAATACGCTGAAAAACAGGGTTTAACTGCACCATTTTTATTTATGGTTTCTGATTTTGGTGGTTTACACGTCGTATCGAAGGAAGGTGTGGAAGTTATGAACGTGAATAAGGCGTTCGGTCCTCTTTCTAATTATTATAAAACACACGCGGGTGATTTGTGGGGGTACGATAATGAGGGATATACCGGTAAGAGTTTCAATGACTGTTCAATAGAATGTGATAAGGATTTATATTGTGCCGGTTTTACGTATGACCATGGAAATAAAAACTGTTGGACTAAAAATTACGATGCGCGATATTTGGGTGTTGACCCAAAGAATGATAAAAATGCCGATAGATGGTCAAACTTTAATAAGGAAGATGGTAGTACCGATTGGAAGGCGGTACAATATTACCAAAAGAAACTCGATGGCAATTGTTATAGAGATCGATACTCCGACTTGGCAGGCAAAAACTCAATATTACTTAGAGATCACTATTATCAACATGGTAGAGGAGAAGGTAGAGATCCAACGTGTGATACTACCATACCTGTAAATTCGAAAAAAGGGTATTATCTCGACCCAGATGTGAAGTATTATTCAAACGAGTTCGATACGGTTAAGAAAGTTGGTTGGAAGGGGTGTAAAGATACCGTTGCGGAGAAAGGATTTGAGATTTGGGGTATTAGGTCGGCTAATCAAAAAAGTGATTGGTCCAATACATGCTATGGGTATAAAAAGGGTGCAGCAGCGACAGAACTCGAACGGGCTGTGCACGACAATCATTTCATGGGGTGTGTAAACGGTAAAACTTTGGATTCGGGGTGTACTAGCGATTAACTTTTAAATGTATAAAAAAATAATTCACGCATGTTTATTTTAAATCGAGGTTAACATGTTTGAAAAAAAATATAAATGTATTATAAAAACTAACCAATGAATAAAGCAATTTTAATTGGTATTATAGCGTGTATTGTTATTGGTATCGCTGTAGGTATATTCTTTGGTGTAAAAGATCTTACAAAAAAATCGGATTCTGATGAAGAAGAACGTCCCGATTTACAATTTAATAAAGCGGCTAAAACACTCCAACCTCAGGAGGGTAACGAAGACGAAAATGCTGACCCAGGTGATGCCGTTGTTGAACAGGACGAAGGGTACCAAATCGAGTACGAAACTGGAACCGACGAATCTGGTAATAAGAGTATCGATATAACTGTTTCATGGAAGAACGGTATGGGTTTCAGTAAAGTGGAAAAACTTATTTTTAGACGCGAGGTTGCTGATTCTGCCGTACAAGAGGACATTGTTGTTGATTCAGGTGATGGTATCGCGAATAACGGGGGAGGTAAGATAACGTTTAAAGGTGACGATTTAACGGATCCAACTAAATCGATTATTGGTGTGAATAAGATAAGTGCATGGTTTAACGAGGTTAAGGGTGAAAACTTGTTAGCCGATACGGGTGAAGATATTAAGATTACACAAGCGGATCTCGATACGACTATCGATTTAACAACTGCGGAAGTTGTTGACGTTCCAATTACACTCGATAAAGAATCGTTCAAAGCTGAAAAGATTGGTAGAGAAACGCTTTACTTGATCGAGGAGTTCCACCAGTGTTTTAAAATGAAACAATTGGGTGGTGGTAAAGTCGAGTTTACCCAAATATTAACTAATGAGGTCGATAAGTTATGGGATAATGCTGATTCGTTTAAACTTAAAAAGTATAAGGATGGGTTCATGTTAGGACACCCAGAAGATAGCACTAAAGTTTTGGTAAGAAGAGTGTTAACAAAAGATGATATTGATTTCAGTGATAATAAAGCTATTAACCATAAACCAACGTTTAAAAAATTGAGTGAAATGAAAAAAGCTGAATACGCACGCGCACTGTTCCATTTGGAACCCGTGCGTACAGCTATACGGTCGGATAGGAACGGTGGAAAAATGGAGACCGGTAAGGAATATCATTCACCCAGTGGGAAGTTTACGTTTAAACAACACCCTAATAAGATAACTTTACACATTTATGATCAAACACAGAAAACCGATGTCTGGGCAGCGGCGCAAGGCCCAAGACCTTTTAATAAGCCATGTGATACACCTAAATTACAAGGGGATGGTAATTTTTTTATGAAAGTAACTGGTAGTCAAGATGATTGGGGTTATAGAAGTGATACGTGGCAACATGGTAATGGTAGAGCCCCGTATAGAATTGTTGTGGGTGATAATGCAACTGTTTCGATTTTGAAAAAAGATGGTCGGGTCATTCACTATATATTCCGCGCAAAACCAATCAGTATTGCCACTGCAGCTGGTGGTGCCCCTAAATGGTCTTCATGGACGAGTCCATCGAACAGGTTTAAACATAGTGGTTTGGCGATACTTCACGACCGTTGGTATAAGAAATCAAACGAAGGTGGGTGGATTAAACTTGACAATGGTCGACACGCTAAAGATTGGGGGTACAAATGGGTTGCGTATACAATGTCGGACGGTAATGCTGGGCACCATTACGAACTTTTTAATAGATGGGCTACTGTCGGTGCCAATTATGTATATTTACCAGATGGGGCGTGTGATATACAAAGTAATCATAAGAGAACAGAAGGTTCGAGTGTAATAACAGGTCAAAAAGCCGATTCGACTGCCCCTACCTTGTATAAGGGTCCAGAACACGTAAAATTTGCACAGGGAGGTTACGATACGTGGAAAATATACTATATTCCAAGTTTACCTTTGGAAGGGTATGTTAATAAAAACAATCAACATGATGCATTACAATCAAGTGAAGACCAAAGGAAAGAAGAATATTTCGGGGATGACCAGTGTCGAACACGCGCAAATGAGTTTGATGGAGCAAACGCGTTCGTTTATAGACACTATAGAAGTGATACTGATGGATGGACGCATACATGTGCACCAGTTAAGTTATTTAACATAGATAATTTGAGAGGGAACGTGAATTACGAAACCAACCCATCGCGTCATGCAACTGGGTGTACTAATCCATTAAAAAGTGCGCGAACGGGGTGTTCGACTGCGATCGATGTACCAGAACGTGGTGGTACATATCAGGGATCCGTTAGATGATAATTAATAACAATTTAAAGAAAACCTAAGTGAGTGAGTATTAAAAAAATAAAATTAAGAATAAATATTAAATAAAAATGTCCGAATCTATTGAAAATATTTTAAACGAACTTGTACGAGCTACAACTCGACAGTACGATCAATTCGATAGAAATAACGAAAGACTCCTTTCCAACAGTGAACTATTAAAAACTCTCGTTGAAAAGGTAGTAAAACTTGATGAACAAGTTTCTGGATTGACAAAAGCTCAATCTGATTCAAAGGAGGAGATTAAGTATCTTAGGGAGAAACTTAATGTGGCTTCGAGTGCACTCGTTGAACAGAATAAAAATTTTCACGAGAGGGAACAGACGTGTGTAAACATGGTAAAATCTATGATGGAGAAGATGGATACATTCGAGAAACCTCGTGTTAAGAAACCTGTGAATACTGAACCGCGTCGCCAATGTAAATGTTTTACAAAGAAGGGTATTCAATGTAAAAAATATTGTATCGATGGTTCTGATATGTGCAAACAGCATACCAATATTTCTTTAACAAACGGTGATACTTCAAACGAAAGTGAACCGCCTTGTGATACTAGTGAAACAGATATTCGCGAAGAATCTGAAAACACTGTTGTGAAAAAACCTGATGGTAGGAAGAGAAGGAAACCTGCTAAGAAGAAAATACCACCACCCGTTCACAATCACGAACCTGGTGAATCATCACAGGATTGTGAATTGTGTACGACACATGGAGATATACTTGATCCTGATATGCCCGATGAAGAGTTTACGGGTGTTGATGTTGATGGTATGACTTTGGAGGATCGTTTGCGTATGGTTATTCAAGAAGAGGAGGGTGAACTTATGAGTAATATTTCTAATACATCTACTGATATAAAACAGACGACGATGACTTTCAATGAACAAAGTTGGGCTGATATGTTGGAAGAGGAAGAAGAATTACAGAACGATCCTGAATATACTGAACGTATTAAAAATGTAAAGGTATGTTATGGATAAAAGTCTTCGTAATGTGATGAATATCGTTGATGAACATAAGGATAAGATTCCTGAAGGTGCATATATTGAAATATGTAATAATCTTCGTGATATTCGTCGAATATATAGTGGTGTGTGTATACGAAAAAATGTTGACCGAGTTGGTCGGTTTTTAAAAATGATAATTTATGTTGGGATTGGTACAATAATGCGTGAAAAAATAGCTAAAAAATAGATTGTTTTAATATAATATAATAATATGAGTTCAATTTTATCGAATAACCCTATTCGTAAAACCATGTCTCTTTTAGATGAACATAAAGATAACTTACCAGAGGGTGTATATTTAGAAATGTGTGATAATTTGAAAAGTCTTTATTTGACAGGTGGTGATGCGGCTCGTGATGCATATTTACTTGATTTAACAAATGAATATTATAGTTTACTCGAGGATAATGAATCGTTGCGACACCAATTGGTAGAACAAAAGAGAGAACTTTTACGTGCGAATGTGTCTCGTTTTGAGAGGGTGTCTAGACCTGCAGTTATTCAGCCTCGTGGTATGCTTGAATCTATACTTTTTGATCCACAGGCATCTCCGATTAGTGCTATAAATCCGGTATCTACATCTGCCTTCCGTGGGTTTGCGTCGTCAAATGATACGTCATCTTCTATGGATACTGATACGTCATCTACATTTGGTCGTGGTTCCGCTACTCGTATTGGTAGGAGATGATATATAAAGGATATATAAACCAAACCAATTTAATACACGTTTAAAAATACTAACCTTTTTAAACGTGTATCATTTATATATACTTACTCTATAACCACAAAACCTAACGTAAATTATGTCTTTATAAATTACATAAATAGTACCAGAAAATTAAAAATACCAGGCGGATTAATTTCTTAGCTATATATTGAGAGTAGAAAAATGTATCAACACCCAAAATACCCTCTATCAAATAGGTATCATTTAGACATAGCTCCTCTATAGGCCTTTTGAGGGCTATTTCTCTA
>TARA_B100001175_G_scaffold316342_1_pt1 | contig 13657 bp, 8 predicted proteins | sample TARA_B100001175 | Tara Oceans TARA_B100001175
AATTCAATAGTATAAATTAATGCTTGTTTATTAATAATTCTTTTTCCATTTTTATCATGCAAATTAAATTTAAAGAATACAGAATCAGTATTATGAACTATCATATTTCCTATACCCGCAGCAAAATGATGATTTTCTGTTGTTAAATCATATACATATGTATCTTCCACATTCAATGTTTCTGTTATATTAATAATTTTTTTAACACAATCACAAGATTTTCTTTGTTTATTTTTTGTACAAGTTATTCTATATACATCCATTTTGTCTTTTCTAGTATTTATTGATGTCTTATAATCCAATGAATTTGCTAATAAACATATATGACTAGCACTTAATTGATTTTTTTGGTCTATTCTAGTATATCCATTTTTATCTTTATCACCATCAGCATCATATAATCCTTCCCAAAATGCTTCTCTAATTTCTCTATTAGAATTTAAAATAATTTCTGGAATAATTTTGGAATTTTTATAATACATTTTATTTCTATAGTTTTCTATAAATCTCGTTTTTTCACCATATTTATCACAATTGAAACATAATTTATTAACACCAGAACTTTTAATTGTATCATAAATTTTCCATTCAAAATTAGAATATACTTTTTTACATAAATTTAAATATTTTTCTAATAATTCTCCTGATGAATTATTTAAAGCCCAACTTGCTTTTTTACTAGAAGGACAATCATAACAACCACAACTACCATCACCAAAGAAGAATCCCATTATTTTAGCTTCTTCTATTGATAATGTAGATTTGTTTTCATTACTATCTAAAATAAGTGTTTTATGTAATAATTTTGTTCCAAGTTCTATATTTTTAGGAGATATCATAGTTTCATCATCTTTTAATAAAGAATGGTCATCAGTTACATCTACTAAACCTGTATGTGTTAATATTCTTAAAATATTTTTTGATGAATGAAGTTTATGACAAATTATTCTATCTAATTTAGTCCAACCATTATTTGTCCAACTTTCAATATTTTCTTTTAAATTACAATACATTTTTTCTTCTTTACCTAGTTCTAAACATTTATTCCATCCAACTCCATATTTTTCTGCTAATTCTTCAATTGTTAATGCTTCTATTTTATTATTAATTTTAATATAAATGGGCGTATATCCCATTACACTATCTCCATAAACACACTCTGCTTTAGTTTTAACAATTGAACCATCGCTTACTATAATTTCAATATTATCATAACAACCTTCAATTACATCTTTTCCATAAAATAATAATTTTCTACCTATAGCAGTACATGAGGCGGCAACATCTTTTTCATAAAAAGCACTAGTTTTTGCACCACATTGACCATATAAAGAATTAGCCGTGACTTTAATACTTAATTGTCTTTTATCATAAATATTTTTTTTAAATGGGTCTTCTTCTTTAGTCATCAATTTTTTAGTTGATTTACGTGCTCCCAATAATTCTTCTAAAATTGCAGGCATAATGGCTTTACCATCTGGAAATTGTGCGAACCTACATATTTTATATCCAACAACTTTCTTTTTTGCGGCTGATTTAGCAGTAGTTCTTAAATATTTATATGTATCATATTTAACATCTACATATTTATATTCAGATAAATTATCATAAATAAAATTGCCATCATTATCTTGTTCTCCTGTGAAATTAAGTAAGTTTCCACTTAAGTCATATTCTTTAGTCCAAACTTTACTATCGTGTGATAAATTTTCACTAATCATAGATGAAGGATATAAAGAACTATAATCTACACAAGCAACAGGGTCTTCTAAATATAAACCTGTTTTTGGAGTAAATACATGAGCACCTTCATAACCATCATCATCAAGTTCTTTTTCTATAACAGGCATTAAAGTATTTTTTTCACCGCATTTTTTAGAAACATAACTTTGTAATTTAATTCCTTGACCACGTTGAAGTAGGAAATTAAGTGGAACATCACACAAATTAGACATCTCAACTTTATCTGTAATAACATCAATTTTTAGTAATAACCAAATAACATTATCACAATCACCAATACAATATTTACCAACAGTGAATCTATCAAAATCAGATTTATTGCTTAATTCAAATATTTCTTGGACAGATACATCATCTTTAGCTAATCCCCAATTAATTTTATAATTTTTTAAATCTAATTCTTCAAGAGAATCAATTATAAAACTACTATTTTCCAAATTTATATCAATAACCTCAAATTTTTTACCTTTTTTATAACTATTAATACTATGAGAAATTTCTTCAAATTTAACATAACAACCGACAGTTAAACCAGTTAAATTTTTACTAAAGATTTGTGTAGTATTTTTTTCTTTGTCAATTGTAATATTTTTAACACTATCGCTAATAAAATAAGATGATACATAATCTAATTTATTAGAACTTAGTGTAAATTCACGTCTAAATATTACACACATATCAATAATAATTCTACCAGGCATATTAATAAAACTCAAATTATATTCACCACTTGCTAAAATGATTTTGTTTTTTGCAATATCTTCTTCACCTGTTCGCCAATCTTTATTAATACATACTTCATCTTTATTTCTTGATAATTTTAAGAAATCATGTGTGCAACCAATTTGTTTAGAACGTTTAAACATAAAATCAAAATCAAATCCATTAATATTGTATCCGGTAACAATGTGTGGATTTTCTAATTGTATAATTTTAGTAAATTCTAATAATACTCCTTTTTCAGTAGCTTTTTCAATAATTTTAACATTATTATCTCTAACCCAGTCTTTATATTTATCAGGAATTTTACATCCTCCTTTAACAATAATATATCTAATATAAGGATTATTTTCACTATAATTAATAAATGACATACCAATGAAGGTTACAATATCACCTTCTAATTCTGGATAAAATTTAGTAAGAGCTTTATTTAATTCTAATAATTTTGTTTCATATTCGCATTTATCATCTTTAATAATTTCATAAATATTAGCATCTTTATTATATTTTTTAACGCGCTTAATTTTTTTAGATTTAATAGTTTCTGTATGTTCATCTTCTTCATTATCAGACTCAGAGTCAGAATTTTCTAATTCTATTGTAAAATCTTTTCTTGTATTATCTTTAGCTGGAATATATTTTATAAAATTATCAAATATATTATTTAATTGTTCTTTTGAAATTTGTTTAAGTTTTGGATAAACTTTTGCAATATTATCCATATTATCATAACCAAAAGCAGTTGATATTTGTTTTTCAAATAAATCACAAGTATATTCTTCTTTATTTTCTAATTCATTATAAAATTCTAAAATATTAGTAGCTAATTTTTTATAGTCTTTAATTGGAACAGGAAAATCACCATGACTACTACTTGCTTCAATATCAAAACTACAAATATTATATTTAACAAAATCATCTTTATCAGCTTTCTTTATATGTTTATAACTAATAATATATTCATAAGCACAATGTGTGGTTTTTTTATTAACAGTTTTTACTTTATTACTGGGTATTAATATCCATCCAGATGGACTAATTTCTTGAATATGAAATAATTTTAATAATGGTGGAATATTTGCTTCATATAAATAACAATTAGTATTTTGATAATTATAACCATCTGGTTTTAATTCTCTATTAAAAATTCCATTCTCATAAGTATCATTATAAAACATTTTTTTAGCTTTATTAAATGCTCCATTATTAGTAAAAGAAAGTTTGACAAAAGTATGTAATTTATGATTATCAAAACCATACAATTTATGTCTTTTTATTAATTTAGATTCCGTAATAGATTCTTCATAATAGTTTCCCATTTTTTTTTTAATATGGCTTACAAATTCACATCTTGTGGATTCAGTCCAATCATCTCCTACTTTTACATAAAAGAATGGGTTAAAATCTTCAACTAAAATAGACGCAGTTTGTCCTGAAGAATTTATTCCAAACATTTGAATAATAAATTTTTTATTATCTTTATATCGGTCATAATTACTTTTATCAAAATCTGTTTGTTTACTGAAACCATCACTAACATTAAAATCATATAATTTAAATAATTTAAATTTCATAGGTATCTTTTTAGGCTCTACATCTTCTAATGTAGATGTCATTTATTATTAATATATGTTTTAGTTTAATATTTTTTACATAAATATTTTATCAATTTTAAAATATTTATACATTAATATTGTTTTTTTTTCCACATAGGATTCATAAAGGGAGTTGTATAATTTATTATATTAGATGGTTCTGTTACACAACTTTTTGCATTAGATACGTTTTGATTTCTTTTTCTTGAACGAACAAGATTAGCAAAATTAGTTGTTCTCGGAATTTTATTACTATTTAAATTATTTACACTAGGATTTTTAACAGAAATATGTTTTTGAGAATTTAATTTATCTTCAATAATTTTAACATCAGTTTTACAATCATCACTTATTTGATATTGATTTAAAAATCCTCTACCAATAATAGTATTTTTATCATAAGGTTCTATTGATAATAATGCGGGAACTTTATTTAATCCAATTAAACCTTGTATTTTTTTTCTTGATAAATTACTACCATTTTTGGCCGGAATGAAAGTAGTATTTGTAACTGAAGTTGGAGCACCTGGTAAAAGTTCAATTGCTCTAGATAAAGTATCAATACTTGGATTATTACTAATTTCAATATTATTATATGGATATTTATATTGTTCAGGTGTATTATCATCATATGGGTCATAATATATAAATATACAGTCTACATTAGTAAAATCACTTCCTCCTGGAGTTACAAAATTACTTGTTAAAATTATTTTATGAAAATTAAGTAATAAATTATTATTATAATCATTAAGTGTTTCAAATGATAAATCATTTAGATGAATACCATATAAATATTTTGCTGTTAAATATATATCTAAATTAAAATTAACATCATAATTAAATCTAAAATCATAATTTAAGATATCTAAAGGAGTATTATACAAAACATTATTTGTATTAGTTGATGTAATATTTATATCATTAAATCTAAATTTATAAGTATCATTATCGTATGAAATATCATTAATACTTGATATAAAAAATTTATTATTTTCATATTGATAACTAACATCAAAATGATTACTACTTATTTCATGATTTAATACACCTAAACTATTAAATTTATGATTATAAATATTTTGTGAAAAATCATCATCATTATATTTATGATAAAAATCTAATAGATTTAAATTTAATTGTTTTTTATTAGATTCTTCAATATTATTATATAAAATATTTGTATAATTGTAATTATATCCACTTTCTAGTAAATAATTTCTATTTATTATATCAGGATCTACATTTAAAGAATTAACCGAACTACTAAAATATATTTTATTTATATTTGTATATTTTTTTGAACTTTGATTTTCACTTGCTATTTGTTCTGAATTTAGTTCTAATTTTATTTTAGTATATAAATCATTTTGTGTTATTCCAGTTATAGAATTACCTAAAGATAAATATACCATACTATTATCTAAGCCATATGAATTAATTGTATTATTAGAATAAAAATTATTATTATAATTCAAAACTTTTGAATTTAAATAAGTAAAATTATTAGTTAAATATATTTTACCATATAATTTTGAGTAATTATCAAAACTTTTAACTACAAAAAAATTAATACATATATCATTATATCCAATATTGATTAAACTTGTATTTATTTCATAATTTAAATTTAAATTGATAGTGGTAATATTATCAAATTGATTATATATAAGTATATTATCATCTTTATAATGATAATTATTATTAAGTATAAAAGAATTTACATATGATATATCCTGATTACTTATATCATTATTAATATTTTCATAATTAAACAATTGAATAAAATTACTTACATCATAGTTTATTAAATTGTTTGATGCGAAATTATTTTGTAATCCTATATTATTTACACTTGTTTTTAAATAATTATAACAAAAATCTGTAACATTAAAATTTTGTAAATTAAAAGATAAATCTATAAAATCGGAAAATTTAAATTTATAATAATCACTATTGAAAAATGGTTTATAAAAATTAATGTTATAATTTAATCTTTTAAGATTTTTATATGTTTCACTTTGTATACCAATAATGTCAGCATCTGTATTATTAATATTCAAAGAAATATCGTTAATATTTATTTCAGATAAATCTATTATATTATTTATAGGATTAAATATATATTGATTATTATTACTAATATCATCTCTATTATCATACTTTATAAATAAAATTCTTGGACTCTTAAAATCATTATCTTTATGTATAAATTTTATATTATGAATTAAATTTTGTTGCGTTAATAACGTTATAGTTCGTCTATTATCGTCATTAATTTTTCCTGAAAAAATTACTCTATTTTTAAATACTTCATTTGAAAAATTATCTCGATAAAATACATTATTATTTTCATCAAATTGATAGGAATTATTTCCTGTTACTAGTTCTCTAGGTAACCAAGTTTTAATATTTAGTTGTGTCCCAATATTTGTCTTTGTTTCATTGTAGTTTGGTGAAATAGTTATAAAATGTGTTCTACTTACATCATTTATATTTGTATAGACCATATTTATTATTAATTATATATAATCAATAATAAATAATTAGCAATCTTTATGTATTTGTCTTTAATTCGTTAAAGGGTCTGTTTCATCAAAATACCATTGTTGAGATAAGTAGTATGGTTTTGATTTTTTTATACTTGTATTTTCTGACATAGTAAGGTCTGGTCCTTCTGATGTAGTTTTAAATATTTCAAAAGTTCCAATTGCATAATTATAATATCTTAAATTAGATAAATTACCCGCAAATCCACCATTTAAATTAATATATATATTATCATAATTTTGTTTAACTATATTACTTAATTTATGTCTTTTTGTTAAAGTCCCATTTATGTATATGTCTACTATATTTTGTCCTGTTACTCTAATTATTACATTTACCCATTTTTTTATAGGTATACCATCTACATATATATCATCAAAATATTTATATGGATTTATTTCATCCTCATTATCATGGTAAACATTCATTCTAACTAACATTCCTAATACTGGATATTTTTCTAATAAATTATCTGAAATATTTTTTTTACCTGTATATAAATAAACTCCTGGTGCATTATTTGGACCGTAAACTCCATCTAAATTTGTATCTGATGTGGATGTTGAACCTTTATGGAACACGTGTTTAAAATCTTTTTGTTCATTATAAACTAAATCATTTACATACATCCAAAATGAATAAGTAAATTCTACCCCATCATATTGATTTTTACTTCTGTATACTGGTTTTGCATTTTTATCGGCTACAGATTGAGGAATTGTCATTGTTTGTGTTGCGTCTTTCATTCCTTTTAATATAAATGGGTTTTCGGGAGGAGTTAAAGCATACATAATAATTCTACTAAATACCCAAAATAGAAATACAAATAATATTATAACTAATAATAAAAATGTTGCTTTTGCTATCAAAGTATTTGAATTTAAAAATTCATTTGATGAAGAAACTAAATTTTCCGTTCCATAGGGTGTTAATGATACTATTTTTTTTTTGGCATCTCCTAAAAAGTTATTTACGTTTTCCATTATTATTATATTTATATTATAATTTTATAATTTTTTTTTCAAACTACATACATTTTTATCTTTAAATGGTTTCATTACTTTAATTTATTTTAATCATAACAATTTTTAAAAAATATGTTTAATAATTGTTATCATTATGGTTAGACAACAAAGGACCCTCTCTCTTTGTTATATTCCAAAAAACTTATTTTCAATCCATATTTGCTATAAAGTGATTTCGCCAAAGATGCACTAATACCTTCCTTATAAATATTATATGCTTCTTGTGGATTAATTCCACGAGGTTGATATCTAATTCTTGTTATAAAACCTTCAAAACCAATATTTGGGTCTCCTAAATTTCCAAGATATAAATTCTTATTTTTATTGTTTTCCATTTTATTTTTGTAAATTCCATGTAATATAAATGAATTTCTTAATTTACCATCTAAATATACATCTAATGTTTTTGTATCAACTGAGATTGTTAAATTATTCCATTTTTGAACAGGTATATTTTTTAGTAAATATCTTGTGAAACTTGTTTTATCATTTGAATCCGGTGTTTCTGAATATGTTTCTATATCTATAAATAAATTATTTTCATATTTATCTAAACCTATATTTAGGTTTTTGTAAGGAACATTGGCCGGTGATAATGCTTCATGCGTAGAACTCATTCCTACTAAATTATCTTGTAATTCTGGAACTGTTCTTGAATTTGATTTAGTCGATGCATATAAAATATTTTTTTCATTCGCAATAGAATTTCCCCAATTATCTATATAAAACCATATACTTAACATAAAATTCGATGTATTGTTTTCATTAAAATCTTTATTGGTAATTATATTTTTATTTGAGAATAAATATGAAGATACTATTGAATCTGGTTCTTGAGTATCTGCTAAAAGATTAGCATCCAACATTAAATCATAAATTATATCTGTTACAAAGAAAAATCTTGTTAATAAAAACAAAACTATTAAAACTAATACAGTTATAATGATTATATTTGATATGTTCATTATTTAATATAAAGTAATATAATATTTTTTACTATATTATTTTATATTTTTTACTATATTATTTTATATTTTTTACTACATTATTTTACTACATTATTTAATGAATCTTTTATTAAATCTATTTCTGCTTCTCCTGGTTTTATAGTTAAATCATACATAAATTCTATATCACTTGATGGTCTTGGTGTTTCGTAATAATAAATTTCCTTAATACTTCCATGTATTCCATTATCTTCGCCTATAGTAATTTTATCATCATCAAAATAAGGCGGTACATTATTTTTTGAACCTACTAATTTACCATCTATAAATACATCTATTATATTATTTTGATAATTTATTGTTATAAACATCCATTTTTGATATTTTATATTTTTTGTTTTATAAATTGTATCTAATTGACTTCCTTCACTTGTTTGAGATTTAGATTTTATTATTAAATTTCTACTTTTTCCATCATATAATATAGCTGGTTTATTTGCATAATTAAATAATTCTGTTTCTCTTGTATATGCTATACTTGTATTTTCTGGTTGCGGATTTAAATAAAGATAAAAACTTATACTATATGTATATTTATATTCTAATTTATTTTTACCTAAATATCCTATTAATGCTTTAATATTAAATTCTTGTTCTGGACTTTCATCTAATAAACTATATGTAGTTCCTGGTTTAATTATTTTATTTGTTGTAGATTTAAAATTTTTACTAAAATCTTGATATTTTCCAATTGTTCTTTTCTCATCTAAATAATATGGTCCTTTACCAGATAACAAATCATGTTTATTCAGATTTGCTACTAATTGAAACAATAATGGTAATCCTATAAATGATAATACTAAAAATAATAATATTATAAATAATAGATATATTGAACTTGGTGTTGCTTTTATATCCTTATTTATTTCATCTACTATTATTACTAATAAACAAGGTAAAAACATTATAAAATTTTTAATTAAACATAGTAATTTATTTAATGGATTTATATCACTGTTATCGCAATCACCTAATTGTGTTTCTAATAATTTTGCTACTATTGATAATATTGAGATTCCAATTAATATTCCAATAAATATTTTTGTTCCAAAATATAAATATTGATATCTATTATATCCATTGTATATTGTAACTATCAAATAAATTACTAATAAAATTAATCCTATATAAAATCCTGAAAATTTTAGTAAATTTTTAATTGGATTTTTAATAGTATTATTAAAATGTTCTATATTAAAAACTTTTTTCTTTTCATCTTGTCCGTATTTATTTTTTTCATTTTTATCTTTTACAAGTTTCTTATTATCTTTTGAATAAATGTTTTCAATAGCTTCTTTTAAATTTGGACCTTTTACAGCAAAACCTTTATTATTTTCCTGTTCATTTCTATATACAAAAAAATAAAAAAAACTTAATAAAATTCCACCAACAGATAATATTATTAATTGAGTATTTTTTTCTGGAACTTTTGATAAATTTATTAATATTACTAATAAAATAAAAACTAAAGTTAATAAAATAGAAATATAATATTTATATTTCTTAGAATTTACTATTATATCTAATATACTTGCTAATTGTTCTTCTATATATTTTTTTAAATCTACTAATTTATTAAATAAATTTCCAGATACTTTACTTAATTTTTCTGAAATGTCTTTAGAACTCATGATTATATTAATTATATATTATATATTAAATTATTTTAATTATAAATTTTCTAAAGCAGTTTTTTTACCATGACAATCTCTACATAATGCTTCTAAATTATCTACGTTGTTTGAACCACCATATTCTAATTTTGTTACATGATCCACTTCAAACCATGCTGGTAATTTTATTCCACAATGTTTACATTGCCAATTTTGAGATGATGCAACATACTTCTTTTTTGTTTCACTTACCGAACGTTTTGTTGATTTTGAACTATTTAGAATTTTTTTTTGTTGTGATGTTAAATTACTATATTGATTTTGGCTATTTGGTGTATAATTTGAGTTTATTGAATCTCCTATTGTTTTTCCTGTAAAATCTATAATTGGTGCTAACATTGATGTTGTTTGTCTATCAACTGGTAAATATTTTATATATCCATTTGCATTATTAAAAAATTCTTTGGCATTTTGAGGACTTCTTTTTAAATAAAAATATACACATAATCCTACAAATCCTATTATAGCCATTTTATAATATTTACTATAAGATTTGATTTTTGCTAAAATTTTACCTTCATAATATATATTTGCTATAAAAATTAATACAATAATACCTATAAATAGTTCTAATTTCATAATTTATATAATTAGTATATAATAATTATATAAAAATAAAGTTTTTATTTTTTTTATTACTTCTTCTTTCTCGTAGTTTGTTTGTCGCTCATTGTTTCTCGTCTCGATCGATACTTATTTTTTGAGAAGATTTTTTTATTGAATAATGTTTATAATTCACTGGTGCTGTTCGTAATCAGCTATATGCTCTTCTTTGTTTTTGTACTCATGTTCGCGATTTCTAATTAGGTATAATATTATATTTACAATTTTATTTATTGCTAAAATGTAAAAAAGTGATAATAGATATTAATAAAATAATAACTGATATAAATATATATTTGTGTTTATTCTTGCGTTCTTCTTTTTTTTTTACATCTTTTGGTTTATAATCTTCATAAAATGCATCCATTGCTTCATAATATCCCATTTCGGGTTTACCCAAAAAAATATTTATTTTATTATGAATAAACCATACCCATTTTATTAAACTTTCTTTAGTTGATAAATATGATTGTGGTGGATAACTATCTAAAAATTTAGAAAAAGTATTACCCATATTTTCATTTGGTAAAAAAAGAGGAAAATTCATTAATAAATCATAATATTTTCTCTTAGTAACTTCATTAGGATGATTAGGATAAGTTAATGCTATTGTGTAAAGAAATTTCCAATATAAAGGACCCCAAACTTTTTCATCTAAATATGTAATCATAATTTATTTATAAATATATTTTTTTATCATTATATCAAACTTAATTTTTATGTTAAAAATTAATTATTCAAAATCTGGGTTCCATTTATTTTCTCCATTTATAAATTCTCTCAAATATTCATTTATTTCTTCATCTTTTGTTCTACATTTTGAATGTTCAAAATCAATAATCCATAAATTATCACTTTTATCTAACATAAAATTATACCCAGTAATATCAATATATTCAACCAAATAACTATTAACTTGTCTAATAAATTTTCTAATAGTATCTATTGTTTTAACTGGTATATTTTCTATATCTTCTCCATAAATATTAGCCAAGTTATCTCCACAAATTTTTTGCATAGTTAATTCTTTTTTATCTTCATTATAGTTAAATATTCTGGGTATTTTTATATTTATACATGTGTCTTTATTTTTATTTAAACTTTTTAGTAGAAAATAGCACCATTCTTGTATGAAATATTCTTGGTGTGATACATTTTGTTTTTTGTATCTATATTTCATATTTACATATTGATATTATTAAATTAATAATATCAATTTTATTTTTACATATTTTATGTATTCTCTCCGCGCAATTTATTAACATTAATTTTTTAAAATTGATATTAATTATTATAATTAATATCATAATAATTAAAATGAATGATTTACCAACTGAAATATGGGATATTGTTGTTAAACAAAACAACGAAACCATATATGATAAAGCCAACGAACTTACATTAAAAGAATTAAATGATGCTATGTATAAAATACAAAATATTTATGAGAGAAAAAGGATTGATTATAAAAATTTAATGAAAAAATATATAGGAGATATTGTTAAAATTAAATATATAGATATAAGAAATTATCCTTATAAGAAAGAAGTTAAAGAAGATTTATTTCTTATTAACAAATGTTGTGATAGCTCTATTAAAGTTATATATGTTTATCAAATACAAGATAATATTTATAATGAAACATCATTAGGTTTTTATACTACAATTGTTCCACAAAAAGATTATTCTGTCTCATTTTATATTTCATATAAAAATATATTAAATTACGAAATTATATCTTATAAAAAAGATATTGATAAAAAAAGAAGAGATTTTATTTATAATATTGGTGATTATGTATCATTTTATTTGTATAGTGATTGTTATTTTTGGGATATGGATTTAGAAAATGGTAAAATAGAGAAAATTTCTAATAACTATTGTTATATTACACGATGGGGGGTAAATCCCAAATTACATAGAGTTCCCAAACATCATATTATTAGGAAACATACACTAATTTAGAGCAAGTTTGTAATACTCATCAGCATCATCTTTATTTTTAATATTATCATTTTTTACATTTTCTATTATATAATCTTTCACTTGATTTCCTATTTCTTCTGTTTTTACAGATTTAGACCATCTATCGCCATTTTTTAAAGTTACTCTTACTCTCCAACTATTTTTACAAATAATAACTGAACCTTTTGGGTCTTTTTTAATTTCTAATTGTGTAATAGGTAATTTATTTTTTATCTCATTATTTCTATCATTTAACCACTTTTCTACTTTTTCTTTATCATTATCATAATAGTTATAATTACCTCCCATATGTCTTAATCTTGCTTCCCAAGCAATAATTTTTGTTTTATCTATTTCACTATATCTTGGTCTAATATAACCAGAATTTTCTTTTTTTGTATTTACTGCTTGGGTATTTTCCACGTGAGACATCCACATCAAATTTCCAATAGTATTATTTAAAGGATTATTATCTTTATGATGAACATCACTATAATTATTTGGATTTGGAATAAATGCTTTTGCAACTAATTTATGAAGTGTTGGATAATATTTATTATTATTTTCACATAAATTAATTTTATTATAACCACAACCAAATTTATCTACTACTTTAGTGAATGATGGTTTTAAATATTGATTAGTTTTATTATTTATAACTCTTCCTTCTGTTGATACAGAATAATTCCAACCTTCTATTTTTTTCCAATATTCAGTATTAATCGCTTCCCATAATTCATCTTGATTTTCTTCCCAATATTTAATTTCTGCGT
>TARA_B100001175_G_C19514880_1_pt1 | contig 13600 bp, 9 predicted proteins | sample TARA_B100001175 | Tara Oceans TARA_B100001175
AGTTTAAAAATCCTGAACTCCTTGATAGAATTTATGATAAAAACCAAAATTTAATTCTAATAGCTGGACATTATTGTAGTTGGGAATGGGTATTCATCCTTGACAGATTCACCAAATATAAAATTAATGCCATTTACAAAAAATTATCAAATAAGTACTTTGATAAATGGGCAAAGAGAAACAGGAGTAAATATAATGGAGATTTAATATCAACCAAGGATACTTTTAGAAAAATTTTGAAAAAATCTAAAACATCTGAATTAAACTTATATGGGTTTGCATCTGATCAGTCACCAAGAAAAAATAAAGCTAATTATTGGGGTATGTTTTTAAACAACTATGTTCCAATACATACCGGTGCAGAAACAATTGCAAAAAAACACAATATGGCAGTTGCCTTCATGGATGTTCAAAAAACTAAAAGAGGTTATTATGAAGTATTTTTTGTTATAATTACAGAAGAACCAAAAAAGTTAAAGGATTTTGAAATAACAAAACGATTTATTGAACTTTTAGAAAAACAAATAATTAAGAAGCCTGAATATTATACCTGGACACACAAAAGATTTAAACACAGGAAAACTTTATCTAACTGAAATTTTTAATTTCTGAAATGAATTTTACTGATAATTCATCAGCACTTTTTTGAGATTTTGCCTCTGAGTATACTCTTATAATCGGTTCAGTATTACTTTTTCTAAGTTGTACCCAAGAATCTTCAAAATCAATTTTTAATCCATCTACGCTACTTATTTTCTCATAAGAATATTTCTCTCTAATGTTATCAATAATAGAGTCTACGTCCAGATCGTGACTTAAATCAACTTTTTCTTTTGACATGAAATAGTCTGGATATTTTTTTCTGAGCTCAGAACATGAAATATTTAATTTGGATAAATGAGTTAGAAAAAGAGCAATACCAACCAGTGCATCTCTGCCATAATGTAATTCTGGTAAAATTATACCACCATTACCTTCACCACCGATAATAGCATTTTTCTCTTTCATTTTTTCAACAACATTAACCTCTCCAACTGCACTTGAAAAATATTCACAACCATATGATTCGGTAATGTCTTTAAGTGCTCTAGATGAGCTTAAATTGCTTACCGTTATTCCTGGTTTATTTTTTAAAAAGTAATCAGCACATGCAACCAAAGTATATTCTTCTCCAAAAACTTCTCCGTTTTCTGAAACAAAAGCCAATCTATCTACATCAGGATCTACAACTATTCCAAAATCAGCTTGTTCTTTAATTACCAATTTAGATAAATCGGTTAGGTTTTCTTTTAGAGGTTCAGGATTGTGAGGAAACTCACCGTTTGGCTCACAATAAAGTTTTACCACTTCGACACCTAACTTGTTAAGTAGATTAGGCACAGCAATTCCACCTGTGGAATTTATAGCATCAACCACAACTTTAAAATTTTTGCTTCTGATATAATCAGCATCAACCAATGGTAAATTGATAATCTTATCAGTATGAATGTCAATATATTCATTTTTGAATTCAACCTGTCCTATATTTTTGGTGTTATATTCTGAAGGGTTTGAATTTGCTATTTTAAATAGTTTCTCACCATCTTTTGCATTGATAAATTCCCCTTTACTATTTAATAACTTTAATGCATTCCAATTTCTTGGATTGTGACTAGCAGTGATTATAATTCCGGCATCAGCATTTTCCAAAGGAACAGCAATTTCAACTGTCGGTGTCGTAGATAGACCTAAACAAACCACATTTACACCCATCTTTATTAGAGTGTCGAGAACTAAGTCTTCAACCATTTTACCAGAAATTCTTGCATCTCTACCAACAACTATTTTATTGTTAATGATGAGTTTTTCATTTTCAAGCCATAAAACAAATGACCTTGTATATAACACAATATCTTCCTTTGTTAGGTCCTCACCTTTTCTGTTTCCAATTGTTCCTCTAATTCCAGAAATTGATTTTATTAGTGGCATTATAATTGTTTTTTGTAAATATACTTTTAATTATACTAGTGTGAAAAATTGAATTTGTAAATTCGGACAAAATATCAACATTGAAAAATCTCGCCAAATATATTTTACTTACTCTATTCATTTTATCCTGTAGAAATAAAAACGAAGGTGTTCTCGCTGAGAACGGAATGGTTGTTTCTGCAAGACAAGAAGCAAGTAAAATTGGTGTAGACATTTTAAAAAAAGGAGGTAATGCTTTTGATGCCATGTTAGCAGTAGAATTAGCATTAGCAGTCTCATATCCATCAGCAGGAAATATTGGCGGTGGTGGTTTTATGGTATACAGAAAATCTGACGGAAGCACAGGTGCTTTAGATTACAGGGAAAGAGCACCAATAAATTCCACTAGTGACATGTATTTAGACGAAAATAGAGACATAATTGAAGGTTTAAGTATGTTAGGTGGTCTTTCTGTTGGAGTACCAGGAACAATTGCAGGTATTTTTGAAGCTCATGAAAAGCATGGAACATTAACAGTCAATGAATTAATAAGTCCAGTAATAGAACTAGCGAAAAAAGGAGTGATTGTTACGGAAAAACAAAAAAATAGAATTGAAGAAAATCGTAAATATTTTAAACTTACTAATAAATCAAAAATACTTTTTGATGATGACTTCAATACTAACGATACGATTAAATTTCTAAATCTTGCTTCTACCCTTAAGAGAATTATGGAATATGGTAGAGACGAATTTTATAAGGGCGAAACTGCCAAAAAATTAGTTGAATTTATACAAAATAATGGCGGTATCATAACTCTGAAAGATTTGGAGTCGTATCAACCCGCTTGGAGAGATCCAATAGTGTTTAATTATGATGGATTAAAAATTATATCAATGTCTCCCCCGTCTAGTGGTGGTGTTTGTATAAATCAAATTATGAAAATGATAGAGCCTTTTGATTTAAAAACTTATGGTCACAACACATCTGATTACATAAAATTACTAGTGGAAGCTGAGAGAAGATCTTTTGCAGATAGAAGCCATTATCTTGGAGACCCAGATTTCATTCAAGTACCTGTAAATGAATTAACCAGTAAAAGTTATTTGAATAGTAGAATGAATAGTTTTTCATTTGAAAAACCAACTGATTCAAATGACATTGGCTATGGAAATATTGAGATAAATGAAAGTGATGAAACGACTCATTATTCGATAGTTGATCAATTTGGAAATGCAATTGCAGTAACAACAACATTAAATGGCACCTTTGGTTCAAAGCTTTATTCAAACGAACTAGGATTTTTTCTCAATAATGAAATGGACGACTTTTCAAGCAAACCCGGTTATCCCAACATGTATGGTCTTATAGGGGGTGATGCAAATAAAATCGAACCTAAAAAGAGGATGTTAAGTTCTATGACGCCAACAATTGTTGAAAAAAATGGTGAGTTATTTATGACTTTAGGTACTCCTGGAGGTTCCACGATTATTACATCGGTTGTTCAAACAATATTGAATGTTCACGAGTTTAACATGACAATGCAAGAGGCTGTAAATTCTGCAAGATTTCATCATCAGTGGAAACCAGACTCTATCAGAATTGAATCTGAATTATTTGATGATAAAATTAAAAATAATCTTATCAAATATGGTTACAGGCTTAATGACAAGGGCTCAATTGGTAGAGTTGATGGAATTTTAGTAAAAAAGAATAAAATACTTGAAGGGGGAGCTGACAAAAGAGGTGATGATACAGCAATTGGCTTTTAATCGTTATGAGTAATATTAATGAAATTTTAATATACGGTGCTAAGTCAAACAATTTAAAGAACTTAGACCTTAAAATTCCTAGAGACAAACTTGTTGTTATCACTGGTCTTTCGGGTAGTGGTAAATCATCTCTAGCATTTGATACTATCTATGCCGAAGGTCAAAGAAGGTATATTGAAACATTCTCAGCTTATGCAAGGCAGTTTTTATCAAAAATGGAGAGACCTGAAGTTGATAAAATTGAGGGGCTATCCCCTGTTATAGCTATTGAACAAAAAACAGTTAATAAATCTCCAAGATCAACTGTCGGGACTACTACGGAAATTTATGATTTTTTAAGATTATTATATTCAAGATGTTCTGAGGCGTATAGTTATGTTACTGACAAAAAAATGATCAGCTACTCGTCAGAACAAATTTTAGATTTGATTGAAAATATTTATCTGGATAAAAAAATAATTCTTTTATCTCCTGTGATTAAATCAAGAAAAGGAAATTATCAGGAATTATTTCAGCAAACAATCAAAAAAGGCTTTACTCAGTGTAGAATTGACGGAGAAATAGTTGATATTTCAAATAGCACCAGTCTTGAAAGATACAAGAATCATGATATCGAAATTGTCATTGATAAGCTTTTTCTAGAAAAAGAAAAGTTTTCAAAAAAAAGATTAAAAGAAAGTATCGAAACATGTTTTTTTCACGGTAATAACTCAATTTTGATAATTGAAAAAGATTCCAATGAAGGAAGATACTTCAGTTTGAATTTAATGTGTGAAGACTCTGGTATTTCATATCAATTACCAGACCCAAATAATTTTTCATTTAACTCCCCGAGAGGTGCATGTAAAAAATGCAAAGGACTTGGAACAATTAAAGAAGTTGATATTAGAAAAATTATTCCTGATGATTCAATTTCAATAAATGATGGAGCAATAGACTTAATTAAATCGAATAAATCATGGATTTATAAGCAGATTGAATTAATTTCAAAAAAATTCAACTTTTCACTAAATGACCCGATAAAAAAAATTCCGAAAAGTGGAATGAATGCCATTTTATATGGATTAAATGATGGATTAAAAGTTCAAAATAAATCCATTGGAGTAAATATAGATTATGTGATTTCATTTGAAGGAATATGTAACTTTATAATTGAACAATATCACAATAATGACTCAATAAGATTAAAAAGGTGGGCGAACAATTATTTTAGAAAAGTTTTATGTGAAAGTTGCCAAGGATCAAGACTTAAAAAAGAAGCTTTACAGTTTAAAATTGATAATAAAAACATTAATGAAATAGTTAATCTTGAAATAAAAGACTTATCTAAATGGTTTAAAAACTTAAATACAAAACTTAGTAAAAAACAAAAAGTTATTTCCTCTGAAATTATAAAAGAAATAAATGAAAGAATTAGGTTTCTTGAAAATGTAGGTCTTGGTTATTTAACTTTAAACAGAACATCAAAATCTCTTTCAGGAGGTGAAAGTCAAAGAATCAGATTAGCTTCACAGATTGGATCGCAACTTACAGGTGTACTTTACATTCTTGACGAACCTAGCATTGGCCTACATCAAAGTGATAATCAAAAATTAATTGATTCACTTATAAAGCTTCGTGATATTGGAAATTCAATAATTGTAGTTGAACATGACCGTGATATGATTCTAAAGTCAGATCATATCATAGATGTTGGTCCTTATGCGGGAAAACAAGGTGGTGGTATAATTTTTTCTGGAAATAAACAAGAATTAATTAGTTGTAACTCTTTAACTGCCCAATATATTAACAATACGAGACAAATAGAAGCCGCCGAAAATCACAGGCCAGGTAATGGAAAGTTTATAGAATTAAAGGGATGTACAGGGAATAATTTAAAGAATGTTGATTTAAAAATACCTTTAAACACCCTGATCATCATAACAGGGGTTTCAGGAAGTGGAAAATCTACTTTAATTAATGAAACATTATTTCCTGTTTTACACAACAAAATATATAACGCTGAAAAAACAGGACTTTCATTTAAATCTATTAAAGGTCTTGAAAACATCGATAAAATTGTAAATATTAATCAATCTCCTATAGGTAGAACTCCTAGAAGTAACCCTGCAACTTATTGTGGAGTTTTTGGTGAAATCAGAAATATTTTTTCAAAACTTAATGAATCCGTAATCCGAGGTTATAAACCAGGAAGATTTAGTTTTAATGTTCCGGGTGGTAGATGTGAAGAATGTAAAGGTGCAGGTTTAAAACAAATTGAAATGAATTTTTTACCAGATGTTTATGTTGAATGTGAATCATGTATGGGTAAAAGATTTAATCGTGAGACTTTAGAAATAAAGTACAAAGGGAAGTCAATCAATGATGTTCTTAACATGAGTGTAAACGATGCAACTGACTTTTTCGAACATATTCCAAAAATATTTAGAAAACTCAAAACCATTAGGGATGTTGGTTTAGGTTACCTTACCCTAGGTCAACAAAGCACCACATTATCTGGTGGTGAAGCTCAAAGGATTAAACTCGCCACTGAATTAAGTAAAATAGATACAGGGAACACCTTATATTTATTAGATGAGCCAACAACGGGTCTTCATTTTGAAGATATTAGAGTTTTATTGGGGGTAATTGAAACACTGATTAATAAAGGAAATAGTGTAATAATAATTGAGCATAATATGGATGTGATTAAGAAAGGTGATTATATTGTTGATTTAGGTCCAGAGGGTGGTAAAAAAGGCGGTAAAATAATTTTTCAAGGATATATTAATGAATTCTTAAAATGCAATTCTAGTTTGACTGCTGATTTTCTTAAAAAAGAGCTAACTTAGATGAAGAATGAATGAAAGAAGAGATAAAAAGTGGAATGAAACTAAAACAAATGATTCATGGTCGATATTCAAAATCATGGGTGAATTTGTTGAGGGTTATGAAAAATTAGCTGCAATTGGACCATGTATTTCAATTTTTGGATCAGCGAGAACCCATCCAGAAAATAAGTTTTACAAATTGGCAGAAGATATTTCGCAGGCAATTGTTGAACGTGGATACGGAGTTATTACAGGTGGTGGACCTGGAATTATGGAGGCAGCAAACAAAGGCGCAAATAAAGTAAAAGGTAAGTCAGTTGGTTTATGTATAAACCTTCCTTTTGAAGATACAAACAACAAATATATCGATAAGGATAAACAACTAAACTTTGATTATTTCTTTGTCAGGAAGGTTATGTTTGTAAAATATGCGCAAGGTTTTGTTGTTATGCCAGGTGGTTTTGGTACCCTAGATGAACTTTTTGAAGCTATCACCCTGATTCAAACTTATAAAGCTGAAAAATTTCCGATCATTTTAGTTGGAACAGAATTTTGGTCTGGAATGATAGACTGGATAAAGCGGTCTTTACTCGAAAACAATAAAAATATTAGTGAATCTGATTTAGATTTATTTCAAACTGCTGACACTAAAGAGGAGGTAATTGAAGTTCTAGAAGAGTTTCATAAAAATTATGTATTTACTCCTAATTTTTAATTTTCTGATTATATTTTAATTTTTTTAGTAAAAAGTAAAAGAAAATTGCATATGCTTCGATGTTTAAGTAAATTTGTATACCTCTATCCAAACGATTTATGCATTCTATTAAGAAGAAAAAATCAATCTCATTTGATCAATTTAAAGAAGAAATTCTTAACGATTACAGAGTAGCTTTTACAAGTAGAGAATGTAGTATTATCGGGAGACGAGAAGTTCTTACAGGTAAAGCTAGTTTTGGAATCTTCGGAGATGGAAAAGAGCTTCCTCAGATTGCCATGGCAAAATTTTTCAAAAAGGGGGATTTCAGATCTGGTTATTATAGGGATCAAACCTTTATGTTTTCACTTGATGAAGTTACACCTCAGCAGTTTTTTGCTGGTTTATATGCACATACTGATATTAAATATGATCCAATGAGTGCAGGTAGACAAATGGGTAGTTCTTTCGCAACACACAGTTTAGATGAAAATTATGATTGGAAAGACTTGACAAAACAGTTCAATTCAAGTGCTGACTTATCCCCTACTGGAAGTCAGATGCCCAGATTACTAGGATTGGCCCAAGCTTCAAAAATTTATAAAAAATTGAAAGTCAAAGGCTCTGAAAAATTCACTGATGAAGGAATTGAAATTGCATGGGGAACAATTGGAGATGCAGCAACAAGTGAAGGTCATTTCTTTGAGAGTATTAACGCAGCTGGAGTTATGCAAATTCCAATGATTGTAAGCGTATGGGATGATAATTATGGTATTTCTGTACCAACTGAGTACCAAACAACCAAAGGAGATATCTCAGAGGTTTTAAAGGGTTTTAAAAAAGAAAAAGATTCAAATGGTTTTGAAATTTTAAAAGTTAAAGGATGGGACTATGTTGAGCTTATAAAAACCTATGAAAAGGCTGAACAAATATGCAGAACAGAACATATTCCAGTGATTGTTCATGTGAATGAATTAACACAGCCTTTAGGACACTCTACATCAGGGTCTCATGAGAGGTACAAATCCGAAAAAAGATTAAAATGGGAAAAAGATTATGATTGTATCAAGAAAATGCGCGAATGGATATTAGATAATAACATCACTTCACATGAAAATCTTAATAAAATTGAAAATGATGCTAAAAAATTTATTAGTGAATCTAAGTTAGCAGCAAAAAGAGAGTCTTTAAATGAAACAACTAACAATATTAACAAATTAAATAGCATATTTATCAATGATATCAAATCAAATAATTTAGATATCCAGAAGATTTTAAATGGGCTAAATTCTATCAAAGAACCAAATAAAAGAGATTTATTTACATCAACTAATAGCATTCTAAGGGAGTTAATGCTAGAGAAAAACCCAAAAATAAATATACTCAGGGATTGGTTATCTAAATTACGTGTTAAGACACAATATGATTACAGTTCTCACTTATATAGTGAATCCGCTTACAATCCCTCTAAAATTGCCTTAATTGAGGCTAAATATGATGATAAAGCTGAATCGGTTGATGGAAGAATTATTTTAAGAGAAAATTTTAAAAAAATATTAGAGAAAAATGATAAAGTCATAATATTTGGTGAAGATGCAGGGAAAATTGGTGGAGTAAATCAAGGATTAGAGGGTCTTCAAGAGATATTTGGTGAAACCAGAGTGTTTGATACTGGTATTCGTGAAGCTACCATAATTGGTCAGGGAATTGGACTCGCCCTCAGAGGGTTAAGACCAATTGCAGAAATTCAATACTTAGATTATCTACTTTATACAATCCAGTTGCTAAGTGATGATTTGGCTACTCTTCATTACAGAACCAGGGGTAAGCAAAAGGCTCCACTGATAGTTAGAACAAGAGGACATAGATTAGAAGGTATTTGGCACGCTGGTTCTCCGATGGGCGGTATGATAAATCTACTTAGAGGAATTTACCTGTTAGTTCCACGAAATATGACAATTGCGGCAGGATTTTATAATGCTTTGCTGAAAGGAGATCAGCCCGCTATAGTTGTAGAATGTTTAAACGGCTATCGTACTAAAGAAAAAATGCCAACTAATATTGGTGACTACACTGTTAAAATAGGAAAAATCGATAAAATTAAATCTGGTGAAGACATTTCTGTAATATCATACGGATCAACTTTAAAAATAGTAGAAAAAGCTTCAGAAGAATTATTAAAATTTAACATAAGTTGTGAAATAATTGACTGTCAATCTTTAATACCATTTGACATAGAAAAAGAAATAACTGAAAGTGTTAAGAAAACGAATAGATTAATAATTGTTGATGAAGATTTTTCAGGTGGTGCAAGCGCGTATATCCTAGATAATTTGATTAATAATCAAAATTTGTATGATCATTTAGATAGCAAACCGCACACCATGTCCGCTAAAGACCATAGACCTGCTTATGGAACTGATGGTGATTATTTTTCAAAACCCTCAGTTGATGATGTTTTTGATAGGATATACTCAATCATGAATGAATTAAATCCTGGAAAATTCCCTCTTTAATTAGTTTTAATAATTCTCAACACCATTTCCCTTAGAAGAAAAGAATCAGCCTTTTTTATTCCAACGCCTTTTGAGAGCATATCATAATGTCGAATTAGTGAAATAATACTTACTACCTGTTTTAGATTATATTTTGATGAAGCTAGCTTATATTCGCTGAGAAAATAAGGGTTTATCCCCACTTTAGAGGCTAATCTTCTGTCATCTAAATTTGAATTTGAATGATAAATCAGAAGTTTATTAAAAAAATCGAAAATAACAGAAATACTTACAACTAATGGATTTGAGCTTGGATTTTCTGTAAAATATTGAGCTATTTGAAATGCTTTATTATAATTTTTTTCAGCTAAAGCTTTTCTTAATTCAAAATTGTTAAATTCTTTTGAAATACCGATATATTTTTCGATATCTGAAAGCTCTATAATCTTTTCTATCTTTTTTATTTCAAATAACTTTTCAAGTTCATTGGAGATTTTACTCAAACTATTCCCTAAATGTTCATTAATCAAAATAGCAGATTTTCTATCAATTAAAAAACCAGCACCTTCAACATTTTCTGTTATCCAGTTTTGAACCTGATTATCATATAACTTTTTAGACTCAAATACTTTAGCATTTTTTTGTAATACCTTAAAATAAGACTTTCGTTTATCAATAGATTTGTGTTTGTAGTTTATTATTAAAATTGTTGAATTTAAAGGGTTTTTAAAATAGTCTATAAAACCATCGAAACTACGTGATAAATCTTGTGCTTCTTTAATTAAAACAATTTGATGAGTAGAGTTTAAAGGATATTTTTTGCAGATTGAGATAATTTGATCAACAGATGATTCTTTTCCATATAATATATTAAAATTAAACTGTTTCTCTTCTTCGGAAAGTACATTATCAATAAATAAATTGGTTATATTGTCGATATAAAACTCCTCCTCGCCCATTAAAAGGTATATTGGTGAGAAATTTTTAGTTTTTATATCATTTTTTATTTCGGAAAGAGTATTCAATAATTAAAATATCAATGTTAAACTTATCATTCCCAAATTATGAATTTAGATTAAAAGAAATTAATCAAAAGAGATTTATTTTTGATGAGATTAGAAAAAAATATATTGAATTAACAGCTGAAGAATGGGTTAGACAAAATTGTGTTAAATTCTTAATCAACGAGAAAAAGTTTAAAAAAAATTTAATATCAATTGAAAAAAAAATTCAATTAAATAACACAACAAAAAGATTTGATATTTTAGCTCATGATATGAATGGAGGGTGTGTTTTGCTTGTTGAATGTAAAGCACCAAATATAAAAATAAATCAAGAAAGCTTTGATCAAATATTTAGATATAATCAAGTTATCAATGCAAAATTTTTAATGCTTACCAATGGAATAATTCATTATTATTGTAGAATCAATAATTATAGAAAAGATATTGAATTTTTAAAGGAAATCCCGGTTAATAAATGAATTTAGGTATAGTTATATTGAATTGGAACGGGGAAAAGTTATTAAGACAATTTTTACCCCCATTAATAAAATTCACACCAACAAAACATAATATTTATATCATTGATAATGGTTCTCATGATAATTCCATTGATTTTGTTGAAAATAAGTACAAGAGGATAAAAATTATAAAATTAGATACTAATTACGGATATGCAAAAGGTTATAATATTGGATTAAAAAATATAAATGATGAAATCTTGTGTCTTTTAAATAATGATGTTGAGGTAACAGAAAATTGGACTGACAATATTTTAAAACAATTTGACCTAGAACCAAAAACTGCTGTAATTCAGCCAAAACTTAAAAACTATTATGAAAAATCAGAATTTGATTATGCAGGTGCCGCAGGTGGCTACTTAGATAAATATGGATATCCCTATTGCGATGGTAGGATTTATAAAAAAATTGAAAAAGACTTAAAACAATATGATAAAATAAAAGATATATTTTGGGCATGTGGAGCATGTTTTTTTATAAGGAAAAAAATATTTGAAAATCATAATGGATTTGACGAAAGTTTTTGGGCTCACATGGAAGAAATCGACTTATGCTGGAGGATTCAAAATTCAAAATATAAAATTAGATATAATCATAAAACTGAAGTTTTTCATGTCAATGCTGCTACCTTAAATCAAAACAACCCAAAAAAAACATATCTAAATTTTAGAAATCAGTTATTTATGATTACAAAAAATTCACAAAATATTCTGTTTTTACTTTTATTAGAGAAATTACTTATTGATGCAATTATTTCCGTTTATTTAATATTTGATAAAGGTTACAAGCATTCTTTGGCAATAATTAGAGCATATGTTTCGTTTTATAAGCATATTAACCTGTTATTAGAATTTAGAAAAAAAAACAAAGGGGTTGTAAAACATTATCAAATCAGGTCTATTATATTTAAATATTTATTTCATAAAAGGTGAAAAATTTATCTGATTTAAGTTTTCTTTTTGCTAATTTTACTGTCTACTACTAACATTAAATATTTTATAATGAAAAAAACATTTTTTTTAAGCTTAATTACGTTATTTGTAATGTCTTCATGTGTAAGTAAAAAAGAATATACTTCACTTGAAAATAGACATAAGAAGACACAAGATCTTTTAAATACAGCAACAATTAAATTGAATGCTTGTTTAGAAGAAAAATCTACTTCTGAGACACTTGCAGATGCTTACAAAGAACAACTATCTGATTTAAAAAGAAGAAATGATCAGTTATTTATTCAAAGTCAAGATTATCTTGAATTAACTTCAAAAGGAGCTGAAAATCTTGAAAGAACTCTTGAAAGTATGAAAGAGAAAGATTTAAAAATAACAAGAATACAAGATGCACTAAACAGAAAAGATAGTGTAACATTTGCTTTAGTTACAAGTCTTAAAAAAGAAATTGGCATTAATGATCCGGACATAGAAGTTAATGTTGACAAAGCTGTTGTTTTCATTTCTCTCTCTGACAAATTATTATTTAAAACTGGTAGTTATGAAGTTTCTGAAAGAGCTAAAGAAATCCTAGGAAAAGTTGCAACAGTTGTTAACGGAAAGCCGGACTTTGAGTGTATGGTTGAAGGACATACTGATAGCAGATCCTATGAAAGAGATGTGCTGATTGACAATTGGGATTTAAGTGTTAAAAGAGCAACTTCAATTGTAAGAGTTCTTGAAGATTTAGATGTAAAATCAAGTAGATTAATAGCTGCGGGAAGAAGTTATTACGACCCATTAGTTGATAATGATACACCTGAAAATAGAGCTATAAACAGAAGAACTAGAATAATTATAATGCCTAAAATTGATCAATTTTATGACATGATTGAGAAGGAAATGCAGAACCTGTCTAATTAGTTATAGAATATACTTTAAAAAAAGCCCACAAATGTGGGCTTTTTTTATGAAATAATTTCAAGCCTTGAAAATCTAAGTAAAAGTTTTTTAAGACCGTCCTTTTCGAATTTTATTTCAGCTTTTCTATCCCCTCCTTGACCTTCTATAGAAACAACCTCACCTTTACCAAATCTTTCATGGATAACTATATTTCCTACAACTAATCTATTATCAAAAAGATTAGATTTGGAAGAGGATGATTTAAGTTTAATAAAATTTTTAGAGGGTCTAATCTCTGGCTTTTTATATCTTATTTCAACTTTATTGAATTGGGATTTTTGAGAAAAATCTTTACTTATATGTCTTTGAATCACATTATTTTGTAAATACTCCACCTTAATTTCATCAATAAATCTACTTTTTTCCGAATCTACAGGCTTACCCCATCTATATCTTGAAAGTACATATGAAAGGTAGATTTTCTTTTCAGCTCTGGTGAGGGCTACATAAAAAAGTCTTCTTTCTTCT
>TARA_B100001175_G_scaffold123871_1_pt1 | contig 13573 bp, 10 predicted proteins | sample TARA_B100001175 | Tara Oceans TARA_B100001175
TGATGGAGAATGGTAAAAAAATTAAACAATGAAACTTCATAAATATACTGCTATTCTTTTAATATCCTTTTTGTATGCTCAACCTGATTCTACAAAATGGAAGCAATACAGCCGCATAGGATCTGTTAGTGTAGATTCTACAAATGGGGTATTCGGTTTTTTTCGATTAAACAGAAAAACAGATATTACATATAAAGATCTTAGATTGTTTGCATATGGCATTCAAAATCAATCATTTGTTTATTTAAGATATAAGTCTAGTAATAAATATGGAGTTGATTCAAAATTTTATAGATACACGATTACATCAGTAAGAAAAAATACTCGCGTAGATATGAATCTTCAATATCATTACAATCAAGGGTTTGGATATTTTGCAAATCAATACAAAAATGGATTGATTAATGTTGAGATAGGGCACGGTTTTGATATGTCAGATTACTTAAATGCAACGAGAAAAACTTCATATTTAAAAGGTGGTATTTTTTGGGATCACAATTCGCCTTGGTTTTCAAGCAAGCTAGAATTTGAACATTTTCAACAAATAAGTGAAATTGTTGAAAGCAACCTATCAAGGAATCAATATATTTTAGAGTTAATATTCCCTCTAAACAAAAACTTGTACGTTAATTTAAATGTCGAAATGGAAGATTTCTTAATTCAGGAGCAAACAGACGCTTCTTCGCTCACTTTAGCACTGGGCTGGGAAGGTGATATAAGAAAATTATTTTAACTAATTTTGAACAAATGCCAGTATTGTTCTTGGGTATTCATCTACAACTACAATAAAACCTTTTTTATCATAACGCACTACCCCTTCCCAATTTCTTGATTCTTTATTAATTGCAAATTGAATAGGATCGGAAGATGTTCTCTTTATTTTATTTTTATAAATTTTGTATTCAACAAGTCTTTCAACATGATCGTACATTTTATGCGTTTCGCCTTCATCGGTATTTAATAATACTTCATCAAGAGCAGGCTTTAGTCTTTTTTTCTCACCTGGCCAATAAAAATTAAGAGCCCAAAACCTACTTTTATTATCAACCTTTGTAGCATCTGTTAACCTAAACTCTAGATTTTCAAATTCTAAAAGCTTTGATTTTTTAAGTGACCTATTAAATGAAATAACTTTTGGTTCAGGATAAATATTTTTTCCATTGGCCTCAAAAATAACAAGAATTTGATTCCTGTATTTGATCAAGCTTTCAAAACCCATATTCTTAATATTTACAGGAACTGCTATTTCCGTTAATGAGTCATTGTCAATTTCAATAAATGAATTATTTCTATTGATTGCACCCTTAACAATATAGCTTTTCATAGTATCTTTATCTTTTGATTCGATTACTAAATAAACATTTTTTCCATCAAAACATATTGCCTCAAACCCCTGATATCCTTTTATACTTTTTCTGTAGTCTGGCAATTTAAGTTTGATTTTTTGTGGAACTATTGGTTTAGGCGACTTTTGGTTTAACCAATTATTCAATTGGGGTTTTGAAATTGAATAAAAAGCAGGGTCATCATAATCAATATATTGGGGTAAAAGAATAAGCTGATCTTTGTACCATGTTAATCCTGACATTTCTAATGATTTATCTTTTGCAGAACCTTCGAGTATGATTTCTGTTACGATTTTTTCCTGGGCGCTAGTAAAAGACACTGCGGTTAAAAGCATTAATACAAGTGATGCAATATTATTTAACATATTTTTTATACCAATCTACCAATCTGTTCATATAATCCAATTGATGAGGTCTTTCAATCAAGCCATGTGGCTCTCTTGGATATAAAACAAAATCTGTTTCAATATTTTTAATTTTTAAAGCTTGCCAAAGCTCCATTCCCTGTTCAGGGTGAACTCTTACATCGCGCATGCCGTGTACAATCAAGGTTGGTGTGTTTGCTTTGTTTATGTGTGACAAAGGGGATCTATCCCAATGCAGCTGTTGATTATCAAACCACCACTGATTCCAATGAACAACAGACATTTCATAGGGTATATCGGTTGTACCTATAAAGCTTATCATGTTGGTGAGACCAGCACCAACCATTGATGCTTTAAATCTCGCTGAATGCTTTGTAGCTGCCAAGGCAGAGAAATATCCTCCATAAGACCAGCCTCCTGTTCCAATCTGACTATCATCAACAAAGCCTTTTTTAATTAAATAATCGATGCCTTGTAGGACATCGATAAACTCTTCACCACCAAGGTCGTCGTGATCTGACTTTGAAAACTCTACACCTCTTCCAGCGCTTCCTCGATAATTAGGCTCTAAAATAAAATAGCCATTTGCAGCTAATAGTTGAATAGGGTATGTTGGTCTCGTGTTCCATCCATCTTGACTTACTCCCTCTGGCCCCCCATGAATTTGTAAAATTAAAGGATATCTTTTTCCATCTCTATATACCAATGGATATGTTAAAACTCCTTCGATTGTTTTTCCATCTCTGGCTTTCCATGATATTGATTCTTGTTTTGAAAGCTGTATGTTAGATAAAGCTGGATTTGAATAAGTTATTCTTTTCATTTTTTTAGAATTAAAAAGTCCAACATATAGTTCATTTGTATTTTTTCTGCTATTAGCAGTGACTACAAGTTGCTTTGTATATCTATGAAATGAAAAGCTTGATATAATCTCATCTGGGGCCAGCACATCGTTCTGATTAAATACATCCTCAGGTAGGTTGTTTGCCAAGAATATTGTAGACAAAACAGTTTTAGTTCCTCTTTGCGATAGACCGATAACAGTTTGATCATCTATCCACTCAACATCGACAAAAGACTCCTTGAATCCTGGAGTTATTAATTTAGATTTCCCATTTTTAATTTGATGTACATAAATACTTTGGGCCAATGGATCATTATATGATGTTGCGCCTAAATAAGCTAATTTTTCAGTATTTGGTGATAGTGACATGCTTGAAAGTTTTCCAGGCGTTTCAGCAATTTTTCTAGGATTACCGCTGGGACTTTTGACGATATATATAGAGCTCTCAAGATACTCAATATCAGTATTTACTTTTTCAGCAGCTTGAAAAACAATGAATTTGCTGTCTTCTGACCATTCAAATAAAGATACATTCAGATCTTGTCTGAAAATAGTTTCATATGACTTGTTTTCTACATCATATATCCACAGTCTATTGTAGAGTTGTTTTTCACCCATTACTATCATATCGTATCCATCTTTTTTCTTCTTTTTAATTTCCGCACTTTCATCGTCTTTTGATGTGAATGCAATCCATCTTCCGTTTGGAGACCATTTATAGGAACCAATTCCGTTTTCATGATTTGTCATAGGAAAAGCCTCACCGCCATCTGTTGGAATTGTATATATCTGAGTAGATTTATTATGAGTTTTTCTTAAAGATAAAAATGAAAGATTACCATTTGGAGTCCATTGCGGAGACCAGCTGTTGTTTGGAGATGAAGTGAATTTTCTTTGATTTAATCCATCAACATCTGTTACCCATATTTCTCTAAACGAACTTCTACTCTTTGAATTCTTTGGAGGGGGAACAATCTTAACATATGCAATCCTGGTTCCACCTATATTAATAACTGGTTGACTGACATACTCTAGATTAATTATGTCTTTAGCAGTAATTGGCTTATCTGCAAATACAAATGAAAGGCTAACAAAAAATAATAAGAATTTTTTCATAACTTCTCCTTAATGCCTTTTTCACCACCCGGTGAATACGATTTAAGTAGGTTTAATTTAATATCTTTTAAGCTCATCCAAACTGGTTTCATTTTATTAGTTGAAAATAGTTGGGATTGATCATTGTAATAGGGTGAATTTGAGTCAAGAGTGGCAGAGCCATATTGATGAATACTTTGTGAACTTACCTCCCCTTTGGGGCTCCATTCTACAATTTGAAAATAACAGTCTCCAGCAACGGCCTTCCTCTGACCTTTGTCCCCTTTAGTATATATTGCTCTAAGAATATCTGGTCCCCCACTCAGTGCTAAATTTTTATTGCCACGCTTTAACCTTTGAATATCTCCCCACTTTATATCCAATTTTCCAAAATGATCTTTTGTTTTGTTTACGCTCGTCTTTAAACGCTGCATAATTAATTCGTAATCATAATAATAATCATCAGGATTATAAACTGGTTTAATTGCGTCAAGCGCGTAATGAACACCTACTGCCAAACTATCTGTTTCATAGTTCCATTTGCTAAGAATATTAATTGCTTGGTTAGCATTTTTATCTTTGGTTTTTGCTTCAGCTAAAAACCTTTTAAGGTTAGTTACTAGTACAGATTTTTCAGAGTATTTGGTATCATATTTATAGTTATAAAATTCACTTCTATCAATCGAAAGATCTTCACCATAGACCTCATGAGCTCTAAGAGCACGGTTGGTTTGAAATCTTTCAATACCGAGATTGTTATTGTATAAACTTTGGTCTGGATTATCATTACCTGTTGTTGCTAGAAAAGGTGAACTATTACAGTTTTGTAAAAAACCAGATTTAGGATTTAGGATTTTAGGTAGATCTTTATAAGGCAAATAATCTTTCCATAAATTCTCTGAAGTGTCTCCTTTAAGTGGGTCTCCTTCCCAAATATATCCATCACTTCTTTTAGGAAATAATGCATTGTATATATAAAAGATATTTCCTTCTTTGTCGGCATAAATTGTATTGAACATTGGAATTGCCATTAGCTTTAAAGCATTTTCAAAATCGTCGAAATTCTGCGACTTATTCATTCTGAACCATTGTTCTAAATAACGAAATTCATCGTGTCCAGAATATCTAATAGCAAATGATCCATGTTCATTTTTAATAACAGGTCCATGTTTTGACCTAAACACTTTTCTTTTAAATGTCCATTTAATTGGTCCCCATATTTTAACCTTTATACTTGATTCGGATATTTCAAAATTTTCGTATCTGCCATCAAAATAATATTGATTAGAGTTTTCGGGATTAAGCGTTAATTCATAAACATCTATCAAATCGGGCTTATTTACAGTGTGGCTCCAGCCAATGTTTTCGTTGTGCCCAACCAATACCACAGGCGATCCAGGAAAAAGTCCGCCTACCATGTTCCATCCTTCGTTACTATTTAAATGTGCCTCATACCAAGCTACTGGTCCTGACCAAGGTTGGTGAGAATTAATTAAAATTCTAGTAAATTTATCATCTGATCTTGATGGTGATACTGCAATCACATTTGATCCCAACATTCTTTGGTTAAGGATATCAGATTCTGAGGTTGAAGGGTCTTCGTTTTTTATTGGATATTTATTCGTTGCTAGCTTTGCTAAAGTACCATCCAAACCAAACATTAAGGGCATTCGATGTATAAAGCCCGCGACAATATCTTTTCCTTTTACAGGAAACACACCTTTAAATGCTTTATCAGGATAAAGAGAGGCATAATGATTAATACCATCCGCATAGGCTTCACTGATTTTAATTACATCATCGGATAAACCATTTTCATAGTTCTTTTCAACAGTGTCCCAAATTTTTAATAATTTGACCATATAATCATTTGCTGCAACGGATCTTCCGTAATATTTAGCTAGATTACCTCTAGCTGCAATGAGGATATCTTGAATTGTTGCAAAATCGTCCTCAGCATGGGCATACCCTAGACCATAAGCCGTATCCTCATCCTTGTCTCCAAATATATGGGGAACCCCCCACGTATCACGATAAATTATAACATTATATTTTTCATAAGATTTAAATGAATTATTGTTTTTTAGAATAGTGTTTTTTTTAAAACTATCCCCAATAATTAAAAAGGTAAAAATGAATAATAATATTTTATTTAATACGATTACCATTCAAAAGGTCCGTCTATGATTTCCCAAAGATATAAACATGCAAGCGTTCTGTAAGGCTTCCATTTCTCTGAGCCTTTTAGCATTTCGTCTTTATTGGGAAGGTTTTTCATATTATAAAGTTTTGCGTATCCTTTTTGAATGACTAGGTCGCCAGTTGGGAAAACATCTGGACGAGCTAAAGAAAAAATAAGAAACATATCAACTGTCCACTGACCTATGCCTTTAACCTTCATTAATTCTCTTCCAATATAATTATCATCTAGGGATTCTATATCTGCAAATTTTTTATCTATCATAGGCCACTCTTTTGCTAAAATATGAATATATTTAATTTTTTGCTTTGATAAGCCTATATCCTTAAGATTACCAATTGGCATATCAATAACATCTTTTGGATTTATTATTTGAGATGAAAAAAGTTTTTTCAATCGACTATGAATTGCAAATGCTGACTTTGTACTTAATTGCTGATAAACAATATTTCTTACCAAAGATTGAAAATGAAATTTTGATTTTGTTATTTTGGGTTCGGGGTATTCTTTAATAATTTTTTCAAGGTGTTTATCAGAATTACACAGATACATAATTCCTTTCTTAATATCTAAAGATTGATATTTCAATTTGGAATTATATCAGAGACTGAATCGATCGTCTTTCAGCTTCAACCTGTTTTTTGTTTTCACCTTTTTGTTCAAGAATATCAAGAACATCTAATGCTCTTTGATAGAGCTCTTGTCCTTTAAGAACATGTACTAAAGTAAAGGTAGCAAGTCGTGGGCTTATAGAAGCTTTCTCAATCATAATATCTGCTGGCATTGCTTCTTTCTTTTTTTTCTTTTTAGATGTTTTTGGTGCTAAGAAATCATTCGCGAAGTCATTACTTGGATCAACATCTTTTGCATGTTTCCAGCTATCGGTTAATGTGTTTTTAGATCTACCCAGCTGCTCTTGAAGAACTGGAAGCGCTGCTGCTGCTGGCTGGTGTGATGGTACTTTATCTAAAACTTTTTTTAGCAATTTTTCGGCTGCAGTTAGATTGCCAAGAGCCATTTCGGCTTGCGATAAAATAAATTGTCCATCCACAGATTCTGGATGGTGTTCTAGGCCAATTTCACACACTCTTTTTGCTCTAGTATAATCTGCCTTGCTTTGATAAATATCAGCAAGAACAGGAAAAAGGACTGTGTCAAAATGATCAGCAAAGTATAATTCTAATTCTGTTTGATTATTAATATCCATTTATCTTCTATTTTCCTTAACCCAACCGGTTATATAATTTAAAGTTTCTTCAACTGGAGTTCCAGGACCAAATAATTTTCCCATTCCAAGGCTTTCTAGCTCATCCATATCTTTTTTTGGTATTATTCCACCCCCAACTAATAAAACATCATTAAGGCCTTTGTCCTTCATGAGTTTTAAAACATTCGGAAAAATTGTCATGTGAGCATTGTTAAGACTTGAAAGAGCAATTACATCGGCATCTTCCTGCAGGGCAGATGCAACGATCATTTCTGGCGTTTGTCTTAAACCAAGATATATTACCTCCATACCCGCATCTCTATATGCTGAAGCTAACACTTTAATGCCTCTATCATGACCATCAAGTCCGGGCTTAGCCATTAAAATTCTTATTTTTCTCTTCATATTTATAATATTAAGTTTTTTTTATTCGGAAACCCACACATTCTTTTTACCGCACATATCTCTTACTTCGTTTAAAAAAGATTTTTTCGCAGAAACTTTAATATTATGGGCTATTATACGCTGCATCCTCCCGTTTTCAGTTTTCATATGAAACATTAATCCGCATTTACCGGGGTGATCTTTTGCTAAATTTGAAATCTTTGTTATATCAATATTGGCATTATTTAAATCAATCCTAATATTAATATTCTTTGAGTAGATCTCTTTTGCTTTTTCTACAGTAACTATTTCTTCTGCAATTAACTTTAGATCTGAGAAATCAGTTTCATCGGTTTGTTTGCCCTTTATAAAAACAACGCTATCATTTTTAACTAGGTCCTTGTATTTAGAAAATACGCTGCTAAAAGCTAAAATTTCTGCTTGCCCTCCTAGGCAGTCTAGCTTGAAAAAGGCCATTTGATTATTTTTTTTATCAAAATGGAGTTTTAAATCTGTTATCGCACCCCCAATTCTTACTTTGTCCTGATTTCTGGGATTTACCTTTTCAGTAAAGTCAAAATTTGAATGCTCTTCAAGGTCATCTGCGTATTTTAATAAAGGGTGACCAGATATATACATCCCTAAAACCTCTTTTTCATTTTCGAGCATTTTATTTTCTGGCCATTCCTCCATTTGACTTAGTGTTGGCATCATCGATTGGTTTGATGTTGATCCAGCACTCCCACCAAATAAATCTACCTGATTTTTTGATTTAGCATCTTGCTCGCTTTGACCATACTTGAGAGCAACTTCAATCTCGTTGAATTTTTGGGCCCTGTTTCCTTCAAGCGAATCCATAGCACCTGACATTATCAGGCTCTCTAAAACCTTTTTATTAACAGTCTTTAATGTAACATTTGCTGTAAAATCGAATATCGATTTATATTTCTTTTTATCTTGTCTTGACTCAATAATTTGCTCAAGTGCCTTTGTTCCAACATTTTTAATCGCATTAAGACCAAAAGATATTGTATTATCATTAACAGGTCTAAACTGAATTGAAGAAACATTTACATCGGGAGGATTTACATCAATCTTCATCTTTCTACATTCATTAATGAGAATAACAACTCTATCAATGTTTGACATTTCGCTTGTTAAATTTGCGCTCATAAACTCTGCGGGATAATGAGTCTTGAGCCAAGCTGTTTGATACGCAACATAAGCGTAGGCAGTTGAATGACTTTTATTAAATCCATATTCAGCAAATTTTTCAATTAATTCATAGATTTGCTTAGCGATTTCTGGTTGGATGTTATTTTTCTTTTTCGCGCCTTCTATAAATTTAACTTTCAATTCGTCCATAAGTTTTTTGATTTTTTTACCCATGGCTCTGCGCATTATATCTGCTTCCGCTAATGAGAACCCTGCTATTTCATTAGCTATTTGCATTACCTGCTCTTGATAGACTATAATACCGTAAGTTTCTTCAAGAATATTTTCCATGCTTGGATGCAGATATTGTATTTCTTTTTTACCATGCTTTCTTTTTATAAAATCATCAATATTATTCATTGGTCCAGGTCTATAAAGAGCATTCATAGCTATAAGATCTTCAATCGCAGTGGGTTTTAATTTCTTTAGAAACTCTCTCATCCCTGATGACTCAAATTGAAAAACACCAATAGTTAATCCTTTTGTAAATAACTTATAGACGCTCTGGTCATCCATAGGGATATTTTCAATATCAACATCGTTACCACCGTCTTTTATTAACTTTATTGCATTATCAATTACGGTAAGATTGCGTAGTCCTAGAAAATCGAGTTTTAATAAACCTAGGTCCTCAAGACCTTTCATGTCATACTGTGAAGTAATATCTCCTTGAGTTGATTTATACAGTGGGACATAATCGGTTAATTCTCCTGGAGCAATTACAACGCCAGCAGCATGAATTGATGCATGACGATTCATTCCTTCAAGAACTTTAGAATAGTCTAATAATTCTTTAAACTCACCTTTTGATGCAGCTTTTAGATCTGGGCTTTGCTCTAATGCCTCTTCAAGGGTAATGTTTAGCGTAGTTGGAATCATTTTTGCAAGTTTATCTGTCTCGCCAAAAGAATACCCTAAAACTCTCCCTACGTCTCTTACAACCTGACGTGCTTTCATTTTTCCAAAAGTAATAATTTGAGTTACGGAGTTTTCACCGTACTGATTTTTTATATAGTCAATTACCTCACCGCGTCTTTCAATACAAAAGTCTATATCAATATCAGGCATACTTATTCTATCAGGGTTCAAAAATCTTTCAAAGAGGAGCTTGTGTCTAATAGGATCAACCGTAGTTATACCTAAAGAATATGAAACCAAGCTACCGGCGGCTGATCCCCTACCGGGCCCAACTGGTATCATGTTATCTTTTGCGTATTTAACAAAATCGGCAGTAATTAAGAAATAACCCGCGAATCCCATTTTTTGTATTACATTTAATTCGTGATTTAGGCGTGATTTGAGTTCCGGAGTATAATCTCCATATCTATTTTGCACGCCTTCCACGCACAATGATTTTAAGTAATCATCTGCATTTGAATTTTCTGCGTCTTTTGGAATTGGAAAATTGGGTAGATGATAGTCTCCCATTGGTATTTCTAAATCAATACTATCAGCAATTTTTCTAGTATTTTCTATTGCTCCAGGAACATCTTTAAACATGTTAAACATTTGATCTTGGGTTTTAAAATAAAATTCTGGAGTTGCATATCTAAGTCTTTTAGGGTCATCCCTATCCTTTCCTGTTCCCAGACATATATGCACATCGTGCGCCTCCCAATGTTCATGCTTGGCATAATGTGCATCATTTGTACAAACCATTGGCAAATTAAGTTCTTGGCTCAATTTTTTCATATTTTTGATGTTTTGTATTTCATCAGGTATACCATGATTTTGGACTTCTAGATAAAAACGGTCATCAAAAATTTCTGAAAATCGAAGAGCTGCTTTTTTTGCGCCATCCCAATCATCTTTGATCATTTTTTCAGGTATCTCTCCCTTTAAGCAGCCGGAAAGGCAGATGAGACCTTCACTATGCTCTTTTAATAAATCTACGTCAATTCTTGGCCTGTAATAAAAGCCTTCTAAATACCCGTGAGTTACAAGTTTCATGAGATTTTGATAGCCAGTATAATTTTGAGCTAAAAGAACTAAGTGATTATTTCCCCATCCTCCTTCAGCTGTCGTTTTTTTGTCAAACCTACTGCCTACCGCAACATATACTTCACAACCAATAATTGGTTTTACACCAGCTTTTTTAGCTGATTTATAGTATGGAATAACACTAAACAAATTACCGTGCTCTGTGAGCGCCACTGAATCCATGCCTAAATCATCTATAGTGTTTACTAGCGTTTGGACTGTTTGAGCGCCATCAAGCAGGCTGTAGTCCGAGTGATTATGTAAATGTACAAATTCTGATTTCATTTAAATTTTAACCTTTAAAACTCTTTTATCATTATTATAATCTTTAAGAAAATTGAGATTTTTATACCCCTTTGATTCAAATAAACGCTTAACCTTATTAGGGTGTTCGTTTATTCCGACCTCAAGCAATATCCATCCTCCCTTTTTTACGATGGAAGGACCAATATCGGAAAATCTATCGTAAAATTGCAAACCATCCTTAAAGTCGGTTAGGGCCAATTCTGGCTCAAAATCCTTTACATCAATCATGATACTCTGCATATCATTATATGAAATATAAGGTGGATTAGAAATTAGTATATCATATTTACCCTTAGGTAGTTCGTTTAAAATATCAACTTTAGCAAAGCTAATATTTTTTACATTATGAAAATCAGAATTTTCTTTTGCTTTCTTTAGAGCTTTCTCAGATACATCAATCGATAACAATCGTGCATCTTTTCTTTTTAATGCAACTGAAATTGAAATACACCCTGAGCCAGTACCCACCTCTAAAATATTTGGTTCATTTATTTTTTCAATACATTGTAAAGATATATCAACAAGCCTTTCGGTTTCTTGTCGGGGAATTAAAACATCTCCATTTATAAAGAATTTTTTTCCATAAAATTCTGTATTTCCAGTTATGTATTGCAAAGGCATTCTCTTCAATCTTTTTTTAGTCCATTTTTTAAGTAGCGCTTGTTTCTCTTGAGATACTATTTCTTCAAAATTAATATAAAGATCATTTTTTTTATAATTTAACAGATCACAAAGTAGCCATTCAATTTCCTGCTTTGGATTTTCAAATTTATTATTATTGAAATAATCCTCACCCCAATAAATTAGGTCAATTATTCTGGAGTTTTCTTTTTTTTTAGCTTCAGCTTGCAATGCTCTAAGTTACTTCTGATAGCTTTAATTGTTGATCGGCCAAAATTAAGTTTTCTATTAATTCGCTAATATCGCCATCCATAACTCCATCAAGATTGAATGCTGTAAAATTAATTCTATGATCAGTTATTCTACCTTGAGGAAAATTATAAGTTCTTATTTTTGCAGATCTATCTCCCGTTGAAACCATGTCTTTTCTTGCCGCAGCCCTTTCTTTTGCTAGTTGCTCTTGCTCTGCTGCTAATAATCTTGATCGCAAAACTTTTAAAGCTGCAGCTTTATTTTTATGTTGCGAGGTTTCATCTTGACATGTTACTACCAAACCTGACGGTAGATGTGTAATTCTAATCGCTGATTCTGTTTTATTTACGTGCTGACCACCTGCTCCACTTGCTCTGTAGGTGTCAATTTTAAGCTCAGCGTCAATTATTTGAACATCCGCTTCCTCTGCTTCAGGAAGAACTGCAACTGTAGCAGCTGATGTATGAACTCTTCCGCTCGTCTCTGTTTTAGGAACTCTTTGAACGCGATGTACGCCGCTTTCAAACTTTAATGCTCCATAGGCACCTTCACCATTAATAGACATGATGAGTTCTTTATAGCCACCAATTCCTATTGGGCTCGATTCCATTACTTTGTACTGCCACTTATTTCGCTCCGCAAATCGTGAATACAATCTATAAAGGTCAGATGCAAACAAGGCAGCCTCATCTCCTCCTGTCCCTGCTCTTATTTCTAAAATAATACTTTTATCATCGTTTGGGTCATGCGGAAGAAGCAATATTTTTAACTCTTCTTCAATCCTAACAACATCATCTTTTAAACCTTCGATTTCATCCTTAACAATTTTTTTTAAATCTTCATCTTCCCCATTTAAAATGGACTCACCCTCTTCAATTTGCTTAGATATAGAAATATAATTCTTAGATTTATCAATAACCGGAATCAATCTTCGATGCTCTCTGGTTACTTCTTTATATTTATTTTGATTATTTAATAGAGCAGGGTCAATCATTTGCTGCTCTAATTCTTCAAAATGAAGGATTATATTTTGAAGCTTATCGATCATCCTACGGCTTCAGCTACATACTGTTTTCCTGACATTGTCTTTAATTTATCTCCAAACGCTTTTTCTAGTGCAGAAATTGCCACTTTAACCATCTCATCATCGGGTTGTCGCGTAGTGATGTTCTGCAACCAAAGCCCTGGTTTCCTAAGGACTCTAAAAAATAAGTTATTATTTCTAGAGCTTATTTTTATTAGTTCATAAGATATACCCGCTACTAATGGTATCATGGGTAAATGAAAAGCAAGGCGCGAAAAAAGAGTTATATCGCCAGTAAATTTCATAATAAAAGTGTCTATAATCGAGAACACAATGATAGCAGATAATAATACAATAAACATAAAACTGGTACCGCACCTAGGGTGCTGCGTAGGAAATGATTGTGCATTTTTTACTGATATTTCTTTTCCAGACTCAAAGTTGTAAACGACTCTATGCTCTGCCCCATGATATTGAAAAAGTCTTTTTACATCATTCATTCTTGATATAAGAAAAAGATAGATTATAAAGAAGCTTATTCTAAAAGCCCCCGAAGTAAGATTAAAAGCGAATGCCTCTTTTTCAATATCCAGCGTTTTTGTAGTAAGCCACATAGGAGCAATCATAAACAATGTAATTGCTAGACATATAGCGAAGAGCGATGAAAGAAGATCTGCTAATTTATTTTTGGTCTTATCTTTTTCATCTGGAATAGCAATATCAGCTGACCATTG
>TARA_B100001175_G_scaffold134241_1_pt1 | contig 13509 bp, 13 predicted proteins | sample TARA_B100001175 | Tara Oceans TARA_B100001175
ATGTTCCAATTAATATCCATTTGTTAAGATTATAGACTTATGAAAAATAAAGAATCATTTTTTTTAATATTTGTAGGTATTGGAGTATTTCTTGTTTCTCTTACTTATGGTGTAGTTCCCAATACAACATTATCCTTTTTATATGATATAGAAGTTAATAGTATCAATTTATCAAATATCTTTAGAGCAATCATGGGCTTGTATATTGCTTTAGTAATTTTTTGGATAGCAGGTGCAAAGTATGAAAGTCTTCGCATTCCAGCACTTTGGAGTTTAACAATTTTCATGTCTGGTTTAGCAATTGGTAGAGCTCTTAGTATTATTGTTGATGGAATTCCATATGCTCTATTTATAAATTGGATGGCGATAGAATTCATTTGCGCCTATCTTGGTTTTAAATTAATTAAAGGCTTACAAAAGGATTAAAAAATTAAATAAATTTAATTCATAGTTTTTAACTATTATTAGTATATTTATTGTAAGATGCATTTTTTAATAAGGATATTTAATGAATATATACGTAGGTAACATATCTTGGGGCTTAAGCGATCAAGATCTAGAAAATGTTTTTGCAGAGTACGGTACTGTAACATCAGCAAAAATAATCACTGACAGAATGACTAACCGATCTAGAGGTTTTGGTTTTGTTGAAATGAGCGATGGAGCTGAAGCAGCAATCGAAGCATTAAACGGAACTGAGGTTGATGGAAGAGAATTAGTTGTAAACGAGTCAAGACCAAAAGATAAAAGCTAATTCAAATTTTCTAAAGCTTCAACCATCTTTTCCTGTACTTTTTGAACAGCTTTGTATGGTCTGATCATAACTTTAAAATTTGATATTTTTCCATCTTCGTCCCACTCAATCATATCGACGCCGTTGACAGCAATGTCGTCGATATATGTCTCAAACTCTAAGACTGAATTCATGCCATCGTGGATTTCCTTGGTGTATTTAAATTTTTCCATGTTAAATGAGTGCCCAGCAGCGTGAAGATACATCATAGTTATTTCTTTTCCCTCCATAGGTGTAAAAACAACTGGTGAAGAAAAAACAGCATCGTCTGCAATAATATTTTCTAACAAATTTAGATCATCGCCTGAAATCACCTCATGCCATTTATGAATTAAGTCTTTTGCTATAGTCATATGTTTCCTAAAAATTACAAAAATATGTCGATATGTATTAAATATAATAGTATCTTATCCACCTAGGAGTAAATTATGAAGAACTTTTTATTCTTAACATCAATTAATTGTTTTCAGAGGAAGAAATGAGTAACACAGAACAAATAGAAAAATGCATAAATATTTATTATGAGGGCTGTTGCGAATCTGATTCCTCTAAAATCAAAGAAGCATTTGATGAGAATGCAATGATAAGCGGGTATTTACCAGACGGTTTGCATGAAATGAATTTAGATGAGTTTGCAGGATTTGTTGCTGACCAACAACCATCACCAAAGGAAAAGGGCGATGAAGAATTTCTAGAAATAATTTCGTGTGAGATAGTTGGAGATACTGCAATTGTTCAAATTAGAGAGGCATATTTGGGAATGATCTTTATCGACTCATTCTCTTTTTTAAAAAAAGATAACTCATGGAGAATATATACAAAATTATTCCATGTTGAGTCATAAAAAACATATGCATTTTTATGGTACATTCTACGTAATATGATTATCGGCGTTCCTAAAGAAGTTAAAAATAATGAAAATAGAATAGGTTTAACACCTCAATCTGTTGAACAGCTATCTAAAAATGGACATGAAATATTAGTTCAAAAAGATGCTGGCAAGAATATTGGCTATTTTGATGATCAATATCTTAATGCTGGTGCAAAGATTATAAATACGGCTGAAGATCTTTATAAATCTTCGGAGATGGTTGTTAAGGTAAAAGAACCTATACCAGATGAATATAAGTACTTAAGAGAGGACCTAACCTTATTCACATATCTTCATCTTGCGGGCGATCCTGAGAACGCAAAAAAATTAATTGATACAGGTGTAACTGGCATAGCATACGAAACTGTTACAGCAGAAGATGGATCGATGCCTCTTCTTGCTCCAATGAGTACTATAGCTGGGCAGCTTGCTGTTGTTGTAGGCTCATATCACCTATTAAAACATAACAAAGGTAAAGGAGTAATGATAGGTAAGCTTGATGACATTGATCCAAGAATTGTCTCAGTTATTGGAGCTGGAGTTGCTGGTACTCAATCTATATCAAAGGCTATTGATAATAATGCGCATGTAAAAGTCCTTGATACATCGCAATCAAAATTAGATGACTTAAAATTTAAATTTGGCTCAGCAAATATAGAATATATTTTATCTGATAAAGATTCAGTTCAAGATTCAATCAATGAATCAGATTTGGTTATAGGTAGTGTTTATGTCGTTGGTAAAGAGGCACCCAAAGTAATTGCAAAAGAGATGTTAGCGTCAATGAATCCTGGCACAGTTATGGTAGATGTCTCAATTGATCAAGGTGGATGTTTTGAAACCAGCAAACCTACCACGCATGACAACCCAACATTTATAGAGAATGATATTGTTCATTATTGTGTAACAAACATGCCTGGTGCTGTTCCTTTAACAGCTACTCAAGCTTTAAATAAAGTTACACTGCCTTACATTGAAACATTGGCCAATAAAGGTATATCAACAGCCCTTGAGGAAGATAATCACTTTATGAACGGTTTAAATATCAAGAATGGTTTAATCACTCACCCTGGAGTAAAAGAAGCTTTAGGATAATAGGAAAAAAATAATTATGGATAAAGTATTAGTAACAGGAGCAACTGGGTATATCGGTTTACATTGCATTCATCAACTTTTAAATCAAGGATATGCTGTAAATGGATCTGTAAGATCTCCTGAAAGAAAAGAGGAAATTTTTGAAGCATTACAAAAACACAATACTCCAACAGAAAACCTTAATCTTTATACTTTCAATTTAACTGAGGATGATGGTTGGGATGAAGGGATGGAAGGTTGTGATTATCTTCTTCATGTTGCATCACCTATTGCATTAGAAAATCATGATGAGGATTTTTTTGTAAAACCAGCTGTAGCTGGAGTTAAGAGAGCTTTTAAATTTGCAAAAAAACATAATGTTAAAAAAGTTGTACTAACATCTTCAGTCGCTGCAATTTTTGATACTTTGGAAGAGAAGACTTATTACGATGAAACTGATTGGTCTGATCCAGATAACCCATCAATAAGCCATTATTCAAAGAGCAAAACCTTGGCTGAAAGAGCTGCTTGGGATTTTGTTAAGAACGAAGATAATCCATTCGAACTTGCAGTAATTAATCCCGCTCTTGTAATAGGACCATCACTCTCTGGTGATTTAGGGGAGTCCAATAAAGCTATAGCAATGGTAGCAACTGGCAAGATGCCTGTAGCAGTTCCATTGCAGTTTGGTTATGTTGATGTAAGAGATGTTGCTACTGCTCATGTTCTTGCAATGCAAAACTCTAATAGCAATGGTGAAAGATTTGCTTTAGCTGAAAAAGATTTATGGTACAAGGATGTTGCTAAAGTTTTAAGAGACAATGGTTTTGATAAAGCTCCAACTTTTAATGTTCCTGTATGGCTTGCAAAAATTCTTGCAAATTTTAGCAAAGAGCTAAAAATTACCCTCCCATATCTTGGAAGGGTGCGAAGTGTTAAAAATACTTCAAAGGCAAAAGATATTCTTGGATGGAATCCCAGACCAGCAGAGCAATCAATAATTGATATCGCTGAGCAAATTAAAGAAATGGGCTTAATTAAATAATTCCTGGAATTATTGCTTTTCTGTTTTTTGGATAATCTTCAAACCTCTCTAAATACCACTTATGATGAGCAATAGCTCTTGGAAAGAGATTCGCAATAACCCAAATAAAGAAAACTATACCTGATAAGCTCCAAGTAAGGATTGCCCAGCCTAGCCATTCAATTATTTCACCAAAGTAATTTGGCGCAGAAAGATATTTATATAAAAAAGAATCTGGAACATGATATCCAGATCCTTTTTCTTTCTTAAGTTTAATCATAATGTAATCAGACTTTATATTAATATACATTCCAGTTATGAAAAGAATCAGACCGATTAAAAAAACATTATTTGAAAACCAATTCTCTGTGTACTGAGTAAAATAAAAGATGCCAAAAGCTTGGATACTTACATTTACGATATTAAAAAAAAATGCTGATGCAGCAATAGAGATCGGCATTTTAGGATTTGTCATTTTAACAACAAAGGGGTATATGAGAGTTCTATGAATATAGTGAGTTAACCAAAGAGTCAGGAAGATGATATGAATTGCTTCCAGTTGATCTTTTACAATAAGAGCATAGGCGATCATAAGAAACACACAGGGCGATTCCATTACAATCCAACCAAGTCGTGCAGATATACTAAAACCCCAGCCTTCCTTTACGTGCCTTCCATAGGGAGCACTTTGAAAAAATAAATATATAAAGGTAATGATGGCAATAACCACCCAAACTATTAAGAAAATATAAAAAGGACTCATATAATTAATTTAAAAACAAAGTTTACAGTTTTGATTCTAAATCTTACACTAATTACATAATCTTTTTGGGGACACATTAAATGGAAAAATACGATTTTATTATCTTGGGTGCAGGTTCGGCCGGATGTGTGCTGGCAAATCGATTAAGTTCAAACCCAGATTACAAAGTTTGCTTGATAGAAGCAGGTTCTAAAGATAGTGATCCTAGAATTCATATTCCTATCGGCTTTGCTTTTTTAGGGGATGGAAGTAAATACAGTTGGAATTATGAAACTGTGCCGCAAAAAGAATTTGAAAAAGAAGTAGTTGCAGAACCAGTTCAAGAAATAGCAGATTCTGCTGGAGGAACTCATAAAGTTAAAACAGAATCACTAGAACATAGAAAGGGATTTCAACCTAGAGGAAAAACTTTAGGGGGGTCAAGTTCAATCAATGCAATGTTGTATGTTAGAGGTCATCGATGGGATTATGATCATTGGTCTGAACTTGGCAATGAAGGGTGGTCTTATGATGAAATTCTTCCTTACTTCAAAAAGGCAGAACATAATGAGATATTTGATAATAACTACCATGGTCAAAATGGCCCACTAAATGTTGCAAAGATTAGAAATCAAAACACTCCAACCGACGATTTTGTTAGAACCGGCTCAGAATTGTTTGGTTTTAATGAAGATTTTAATGGGGAGGAGCAAGAAGGAGTTGGCTATTACCAAACAACTCAAAAAGATGGCAAGCGTTGCAGCACTGCTAAAGCTTATTTAGTTCCATCTTTAGATAGAGAAAATTTAACTGTCATGACAGACACTAACGTTAATAAAATTATTTTTGAAAATAAAAAAGCAGTTGGTGTTGAGTGCTTAGATCAAAATGGAGAACTGAAGACAATTCATGCAAATAAAGAGGTTTTATTAAGTTCCGGTGCTTTTGGATCACCTCAGATTTTATTAAGATCTGGCATTGGGCCGTCTGAGGAAATTTTGAAACATGATATTGAACATATTCATGAGCTTCCTGGTGTTGGAAAGAACCTACAAGACCACATAGATTATTTGTCAGTGCACAAATATAACTCAATTGAATTAATTGGATTTTCACTGAAATCTATTTTTTATAAATTCCCTTTAGAAATTCTTAAATATATTTTTGCAAAAGTTGGGATTTTTACTTCAACAGTTGCTGAAGCCGGAGGATTTATAAAATCAAATACTGATAAAAATATACCAGATATTCAATTGCATTTTGCTCCTGCTATGGTTATTGATCATGGCAGAACATCAGTTTGGGGTCATGGTCTTAGCTGTCATGTATGCTTATTAAGACCTAAATCAAGAGGCGAGGTAACTTTAAACTCATCTGATCCTTTGGATGACCCATCAATAGATCCAAAGTTTTTATCTCATCCTGACGATGTTAAAGATTTAGTTGCTGGCTATAAAAAAATGATGACTATCTTGAATAAGAGCCCTGTAAGCAAATATACAAGCAACCATGTTCAAAGACCTATTGACTTGAATGACGATAAAGATATTGAACAAGCAATAAGAGAAGATGCTGATACTGTTTACCATCCTGTTGGCACATGCAAGATGGGAAATGATGAAATGGCTGTTGTTGATAGTTCACTAAAAGTTCATGGAATAGATGGGCTGAGAGTAGTAGATGCTTCAATAATGCCGACTTTAATTGGCGGTAACACTAACGCACCAACTATTATGATTGGAGAAAAAGCTTCAGATATTATTATCAATGACTGGTCTTAACAAATGAACAAATTATTTTTGTTGCCTGTTTTACTTAGTTTTCAATTATTCGCATCCGATGCAATTATTATTGATGTAAGAACTCCAGGCGAGTTTAATACTGGACATATTGAAAGTTCCAAAAATATTGAATGGCAGGAAATAGATATCATTAAAGAATCTATAAATAAGAATCAAAAAATCTATCTTTATTGCAGAAGTGGAAACAGATCACAAAAAGCAACAGATATTTTAATTAAAATTGGCTATGAGAATGTTGAGAATTTAGGAAGTTTAAATGAGGCTGCTAATTTCTTAAAAATGAAAATTATTAAATAATTGAACTAAGTTATAAATGAAGAATCTCTTTAGTTTTTTTTCAAACTACACTAATAAAAAAATTATATCCTTTGATGGCGGGGGTGTTCGTACGATAGCATCTCTTGTATTTTTAAAAAAACTAGAAGCTGAAAGCGGAAAAAAAGTAAGTGATATTTTTGACATGTTTGTTGGAACCAGTGCTGGAGCATTTAATGCAGCATGTTTTGCATTTGGAGGTTTTACAGCTGATAAAGTAAAAAAATATTGGTCAGAAGCATATTTAGAACGAATAATGAAAACCTCATTCTTTTGGGATAAAGCATCATTAATTCAAGCAAGACCTCGTTATGAAAGTGAAGGTAGAATTGGAGTTCTTCAAGAAATTTTTGGTAAAAATACCCTAGCAGAATCTAATAAGCCATTTTTATCTTTTGCATACGATATCGAAAAAAGAAAACATGCTGTTTTTGATACTATAAATACTCCTCACATTTCATTTGTCGATGCTATTGCTTCCTCAAGTGCAGCACCGATGTATTTTCCTACTCATCAAATGAAAGACAACTCATGGATGATTGATGGAAGTATAGTAACGAATAATCCAACTTTAATAGGTCATGCTTATGCAAAAGAAATACTTGAATCTGAGAATATAAAAATCTTTAGTATTGGATCAGGCCAGAATAAAAATAAAATTAGCGGCCCAGGCTCAACTAAATGGGGTGGAATGGGTTGGCTAAGAAACGATATTATGGGAATGCTTTTGGATTCTGAAATTCATAACGATATATCAAAGGACCTTTTTAAAGACAACTATTTAAGAGTAAATTCACCTCGAGGCAAGATAAATAGATTTTTAGATGATTATTCAGATGAAAATCTTGAACAAATACATTTAATGGGTATGGATTGGTGGTCTAGATTTGGAGATGAAACCCTAAAATTTATTGATGATTAGACCTGTATTTTATATATAAATAACGGATATTAACTTGACATATAATCCTCAAAAAAGTCTAATGTTATGCAAATTTACTTACATTACGACCTAGGGGGTTAACGTGAAGAGATATTTATTATCACTAGTAATACTTTTATCTACATCAGCTGTAATTCAGGCTCAAGATTCTGAAGAAAATGATGTTGAAGAAGTAATTGTAACAGGCATAAAAACAAGTCTAAAAGACGCAATTGACATCAAAAGAAAGAATGTTGGTGTTGTGGACGCCTTAACAGCTCAAGATCTAGGTGCATTTCCAGATGGAAACTTAGCTGAAGCTCTTTCAAGGCTAGTTGGTGTTACCACAGAAAGAAGTAATGATGAAGGAACAAAAGTTACTGTTAGGGGTTTAGGCCCAGAATTTAACTTAGTTACCCTTAATGGAAGAACGATGCCAACTGTTCCACCACAATATGGTGGCGGAAGATCATTTAATTTTGGTGATATTTCATCACATGGTATAGCAGCAGTTGAAGTTTATAAATCAGCAAATGCGGTATTGCCAACAGGTGGACTGGGTTCAACGATCAATATGGTGACTGCAAAACCCATTGGTGCTAACAAAGGCGGTTCGATAAGTGTTAGAGGTAATCATCACACAAAAAATATTAATGGCGACGATATAACTCCTGAATTAGATTTTATATTTATAACAAATGGAAACTACCTAGGTGGTTCATGGGGTTTCTCAATTTCTGGTTCACATCAAGAAAGACATAACAGAGAAGAAGGAACTAACGAAATTACTTGGTTACCAAGTGATGTGAGAGGTGGGACTGTTCCTGCTACAGCTGTTATAAATTCATCAAATCAAAGAGCTGACGGTGTTTATTTTTATCCAGAATCTTTAGCTTATAAATTTAAAGACAACGAAAGTGAAAGAGATAATCTTCAAACAACACTTCAATATGAATTCGGAAGAATGGTTACAACTTTAGACTACACAGTCTCAAGCACAAGTTTCGATTTTACAGGCATCACTACCGGTTCTTATTTTGCTGGTTGGAATACAACTCAAATGACTATTAATGAAAGAGGTGCTGTTATTCAAGGTACTTCAGAAGCTCCAGGAAATGGAGATAGTTGGCAAAATGATTTTGAGTATGGAAATTCTTCAAACAACAATAAATCAATGGGTATTAACTTTGATTTTGAAGTTAATGATAATTTAAATTTAACACTAGATTTCCATGACTCAGTTGCAGGTTTCAAAGGAACACCTGGCGGAACTCAAAACAACGTTCTTCAATTTTCTAATGGAGCATGGGCAGGATGGGGCTGGTGGCCAGTTCAAGAAGCTTCTGGTTACTTAAGAGCTAGATCTTTTGACTTTAACAACAAAGTTGGAGCTTTAACTTGGAATATGGACAAAAACTTCCAGGGCGCAGACACAGGTGCTACTGAATTTGATGGTAGTGATATGGGCCCAAGACAAGCATTCTTAAATTATCAAGATCGTGAAAGCGAACTTAACCAACTACAGCTTATTGGAAGTTGGGAAAATAATGATGGAATTATTATGGACTCTCTTTCTTCTATAGAATTTGGCATGTCTCAAATGGAAACAACTTTTACAAATCAAAAATGGTTTAACCAACTAGTAAATGGAAAGCTTGCTGATGGTGATCCAGTAATGATGACCTATGCTTTTATGCCTGATGATGTATGGACAAAAGTAAATCAACCTGGCTATCTTGGTTCTGGTACACCTTTTTACTACCTTAACATTTCAAAAGCTGATGCTTTATATTGGTTTGGTGCAGCTGGTATGGTTGGCGATTTCTCTTCTAGTGATGGAAGCTGGTGGAATAATAATAATACTCCATATCAATGGCCTGCTGAATGTATTGCAAATGATGCTTTTGATGCAGACGGAAATCCTAATGGACTTGGAAGCAATATTGGTTACGACGGCAACAGATCTTCAGTAAGAGGAGTTGTTGATGGATGTTATGGAAGCAGAGATTCAAATGGAATTATTGTTGAAGAATTAAATTCTTTCTTTGTAAACTTGAACTTTGAATCTGAAATGAATGGCATACCTGTTAGAACACAAGTTGGATTAAGGTATGAAGAAGAAGAAAGATCTTCTACTGCAGATACAACAGTACCTACAAATACTGCTTGGAGTTTAGGTGCATTTATGTACGGTGATAAAGTTGGAGTTATAACAGCACCAACCACTTACACAGGAACAGGTAATTCAGATTACTTCTTACCTAATGTAAATATGACTTTTGATCTTGATGATCAAAGAGTTGTGAAATTTGCTGCTAGTAAAACCATTGCTAGACCAAGTTTAGAACAGCTTGACTCAACAGTAAGTGTCGGAGCTTTTGATTCAAGATATCCACTAACTCTTGGAACTGGTAACCCAGACTTGCAACCATATGAGTCAGTTAATATAGATCTTGCTTATGAATATTATTATGCAGAAGGAAGTTACTTTGCTGTTAACTATTTCAGAAAAGATATTTCTGACTATCATGGAGCTGGTTTAAATAGCGGACCATTCAATGGAGTGAGGGATGTAACACGAGGCCCAAGAGGGGCGTTAATTGTTCCTGAAAATGATGATGCATTGTGTCAGTGGACTGCAAGCCAAGGATATTGGGCATGTGGATGGTCAAATGCATACGATTGGGCATGGTTAGTAAACACAGGTTTCTCATTTGGTTGTAACGGCGCTGCTGATTGTATTCCAGATGCTAATAATGGCAATGCTGTATTTATTGGAAACTCAGATGACCCATTCTATATTTTCAATCTTGCACAACCGGTTAACTTATACGATGGTGTATTAGACGGTTTTGAAGTTGCAGTTCAACATTTATTCGATAATAACTTTGGTGTTCTTGCAAACGCAACATTTATTGGTGGTGATACAGATGCAGATAGAGATGTTCTAGGAGAACAGTTCGCTTTGCCTGGATTTGGTGATGCTGCTAATTTATCTGTTTTTTATGAAAACGAAAGAATGGCAGCCAGACTTTCATATAACTGGAAAGGTGAAACATATGCTGGTCAAGACCAATATAACCCACTATATGTTGTTGAGAGAGCTCAAGTTGATTTCAATGCTTACTATAATATAAATGAAAGCACTCAAGTCTTCTTCGAAGCCATTAATATAACGGATTCAGAAGTAGAGCTTTATTCAAGATATGAAGAGATGACTTTCTTATACCAAGATCATGGTCCTATTTATAAAGCAGGATTCAGGGTTAAGTTTTAAGGATATTAGTTAATATTAAAAGAGGGCTTTTGCCCTCTTTTTTTTTGGTTAATATATAATCAACTTGTGCACCTATTTAAATATTCGATAATCTTAATCTTTATTGCTTCATGTGGCGGTGGCGGCGGTGGCGGTGGCGCACCTCCAGTTCCATTTGCAATAACTCTAGCATCAAGCAGTTCTATTTCCGTTGATGAGGATACAACCTATACAGGAAATGTAACCGCAACTGCTAACGAGCCTGTAACACTTACATATGAATTAACTACAACAACAACCAATGGGGTTTTAACTTTTTCAGAATCAGGAACAATTTCTTATACACCAAATGAAAACTATAATGGCCAAGATCAATTCTCATTTTCTGTTACTGCTGTTGAAAAAAGCATCACAAGAAATAGTACAGTTACTATAACGATAAACTCTGTAAATGATCAGCCATTAATCAGATTAGATACACAAGAAGACTTAGATAAAAATAATTTAATCTTTGATTTAAATCCAAAATTCTCTTTCACATTCTCTGACGTAGATCATACAGATGAGGAGTTAACATTCAGTGCCAAAGTAAATGGTGGCAACATTCCATCAACATTCTCTTTGACTGGAGAAGGCGCAGGTGAAATTATATTTGATTTGGCAAGCATACCTAATGCCGGATTTTTTGATGCTGAAATTATTGTTTCTGATGGAGGTTTATCGAATACAGACTCTTTTAGCACATGGTTTATTGCAGACAGACAAATTGTAACAGTTGCTCAAGATGATGATAAAAGTGACGGATTCAATTCTGGTACAACCACCAATAAAGATTACTATGTGTATTATCTTGTTGGAGGTGGAAATACTTTTGGCAGAACTGATTATCTATTTGTTGCTGATTCCATAAAAGCAGACCCAAACGATGGTTCAATAGCTGATCTGGAAAGTTTTCGAGAAGCATTATTAAAATCAATAAATGCTTTAAATGATTCTGATGCATCTGAATTTTTTACAGGATATTTTGATATTGTTGTAGCTGAACCAGTAACACCCGATGGAACATCACTTGCATCAATAGAAACAGGTTGCTACGACTGGGATGAAGATGTTTACTGTATTGGCTCTGGGGACATAAACGATTCTGTATTTGATGATCTCTTTCCTGAACATGATCTGGTCTCTGTCTTAACTATGATTGATGGAAGAGGAGTTAACTTGGGTAATACTAATATTCAAGAAATAAAACCAAGAACAGAATATACCTTGATGCATGAACTTGGACATGCTCATGGAGAAATGGGAGATGAATATATTACAAGTGATGACAGAGATGTTAGTGCATTTGCAGATAGAAATGTGAATACTACGACACAATCCGATCCCTCACTACTCAAATGGAAGCATCATATTGAAGATCTTCTTAATGTACCTGGTAAAGATTTCAAAGTTTGTTACAACTATGCAGATGGAACAATTTATGATGAAGGTGAAGATTTAACTACATGTGATTGCTTGTTTAACCTTTATGATGAAAGTGGTAATAGAACTGGTAGAAATCCAGAATGTAATAGCGTTGGATTATTCGAAGGTAATTATTATGGAGAATTTGATAATTTTAGACCTAAATATTGGACCATTATGGAAGGCGGCATATTAAATTATGGAGAAGTAAATTCTGAAGGATTTGCAGTTGGGTCAATTCATAATCAAGGATTCTTAGATGGGGATGAAGTTGGTTTTATCCAAGATGCAGCTGGTGATAATACTGGTTTTGAAATTGACATAGATGTTGCATACGATACTACAAAATTAAAGCTTCAATGGTATGTGGATGGAGTTTTAGATTCATCAAAAGATGATCAAACTAGAATTGTTTTTGATAGGCCAAGCGATAACGGAGTTAAGGTTTATACTTGGAGGGTTGAGGATTTAACTGGAACTGTTATTGCTCCAGATGACGTTACAGATACAGAAGATTTCTATGAGGGCTTATTTAACTCGGACTTTTATTGGTGCGATAGAAGTAGTGGGTCATGTGAATGGGGATATAACCCAACCGATAGAACACAATATCATTACGGATATATTCAGGGTCCTATGGGAGGTACCTGGGGCATTAATTGGGCAAGATGGTGAGTGTAATGAAAAAAATTAGTTTCTTTATATTTTTAGTTTTCATTCATGCTGTCTCTGCTGAAGATATTTCACAAAATATTGATATCAAAAAGTTACATGTGGATGCTGAAGAGGATGCCTATGTAGTTAGCTTTAAAGGTACTCCAAGATCATTTGCCTTTAAAGATATAAAAATTCAAAAGCCTAAAGGAAGACTCCTTAAAAAACTCAGATTTATTAATGATGACGATGAATATGCTATAAAAGTTATTGATAAAAATGGAATAGAGTTAATAGCGATTGGTATCGGAAATCCTTTTTATGCAACATATGAACATATCGGGTATGAGGATAGAGAATTTATGGGAGGCCCAGTTAGCTCAGCTAACATCGAAATAGCTATACCTCTAGAGTTTAAACCTGAATTATTTATAATTTCTAAGAGAGATAATTTAGGAAAATTTAAGGATTTTCAAGAAATAGTTCTACCTTAGAACGTTAAATCAATCTTCTTGAAAGCATTACACTAAAAGAGTATATTAATCATCCAATGCGGTACTAGCTCAGTTGGTAGAGCGTCTGCTTGCCAAGC
>TARA_B100001175_G_scaffold222223_1_pt1 | contig 13455 bp, 16 predicted proteins | sample TARA_B100001175 | Tara Oceans TARA_B100001175
ATAAATAAAGAAAAGGAAAAGAGGAATTATTATTTCAATAAGATTAACATTAAGAAATATGACCAAAATTAGAAGGCCTGCTGAGCCAAAATATAATATTTGAGGCAAGTATTTGATAGAATATATAAGTTTTTCAAGTTTATCCATTTTTTTATTACTAGTTTTTAATGTATTTGCAAGTTAATAAAAAAGTTGTTTAGGGTACATCGTATGTTGCACTATAGATATTGGTTACGTCTTACATTATAGCTTTTAAGATGTGACTTTATTTCATTATAAACAGCCATTAATAAGTTGTTTAGGGCTCGACAAGTTAGAAACAGGTAAATTGATAGTTTGTGTGTCGATTTAGTTACAAGGCCCATCTTCATGAGCAATTACACCATACCAATTAAAAGCCTCACAACTATTATTATATGTATTTCCGTCACATCCACAAATAGGATCAACAACTGTAGGGCAAGGTGATTCTAAGTTGATTAATGTTTCATCAATGCACATATTAGGTATATCATCACTATCTCTGCTACAAGCAAAGACTAAGAAGCACATAGTCAAGAACACTAACCATTGCTTCCAATAGGTTCTGTAACATAGTTTGACTTTAAGAAAGTTGTATAGCTTTTTCATATTGAATTTTGAAAGATTATAATACCTAAAATAAGATATGCTAAAGCAGGAAGAATGTCAGAAATATTATCTTTTATTTTAATTCTAATATAAACAGCAACTAGCATCATTATTATTAAAATTGCAGAACTAACAATTAGGACAGGATTTAACTTTAACCCAATTAGTATTCCTGTTCCACAAGCTAATTGAACACTGCCAATCTCTTTTCTTCTTTTTTCTAATCTCCATCTTTTAAATTCTAAAATCATTTTATATGAAATAAAAGAATTTATACCATATGCAATAAAGGATATGGCTGTGAAAACTATAATTATATTGTATACGTCCACTATATTAAGCCACAATTAAACGAAGTAATAAATAGAGACATGATCAAAAATATTAGTGACGGAACTAACTTGATAAAAGGGTTTTTAACTTTTATATGAGAAAGTTGTGCACAAAACATAAAGAATGCCATTGACAAGGATGCATAAATCGTAATTTCACTAAACCATAAGCCAATTATCAATAACGTTGAAGTTGATGTTTTTGCCACCCCAACAAAATTTCTTAATAAGTCTGAATACCCATAATGCTTAAATTCAACTACAATGTTATCGTATCTAAAAATCCAAACAATAAGAACAGAAATTGCAACAATTAGTTGAAATGATGCTGAAATATATTCCATAAGATATATTGTAGCAGTATTTGATTGTGCAAAAAAAATAGTAGTTGATAAAAGTCCAATAATCAAAATAAATTTTTTCATAAAGTGTAATTTAATTATTAATATCAATTTTATATGTCCATATAAAGGTGTTATACTCATAAACAATAGTATTTTCATCTGGATATTCAATATAAATATCACTATCAGACATGTCGCTTACCCCCCCTACAACGTATAGAAGTTCATAATAACCATCTTGAACCGAAAAAGTTCCGTAATATTGAGGTTCCTCACAACTAGCATTGTCAAAATCATCAATAAATGTTCCGTCTTCTTTAAACTCCATAAATAGGTTTTCACAATAAAGCTCATCATTATCATAATATTGTACTTCACCGTTAGAGGTGGTTGATGAGTAAAAATGCCAAGTATTTAAAATTTGAGCTTCATCCTCTGTGCTTATTCTTCCTGAAAAAACACCATGTTTTCCATTGTCATTATTTTGAAAAGTTCCGTTGGACAAGCCATCAGTTAAATTACCGTAAAAACTACCAACAACAGAATCTTTAATTAAATTTGCTTGAATTTGACCTAGGTCATTAATAGCCCCTTCCAAATTATAAATTATGTTATCAAGTTTAGACGTAAAAGTTCCGGTTAAACTTTTTGAATCATCAATAGAAAGGGTCCATGTTCCATTATCATCACCTTCAAAAGATCCCGACCATAATCCAGAGTAGTTATCGGAAATTATATACGGATAATCAATTTGCTCATTTGAACATGATAAAATAAATGAAATTATAAACGATAATATTAATTGTTTTTTCATAAATGAATTTGTTTTTAACAAAAACTAGTTAAATAAATTACAAAAATAAGTTAACTTATATATTATATGGATATATTTTTCTTTTAAAAAGCTTTATATTTAGACATGAGATATTTTTTGATTCTTGGCTTTTACTTGTTTAGTTTTCATTTATTTTCACAGTCTATTTCAAAAGATGTTATTTCAAGTGCTGGATCAACTTTTCAAAGTCAAAATAATTCACTAAGTTTTTCTATTGGGGAAACTGTAACTGGCTCTATGACTGCTGAAAATTACAGCATTCAGCTCGGAAATGGATACTACCCATCACTAGATTTGGAAGCTCTTAGTATTGAAAGTCATAATATTAAAATAAATGTTTTCCCAAACCCGTCGAGTGCATTTATTTTTATATCATCACCAGAAAATACAATTTATGAATTAACTATTTTGAACTTAAATAGTAAATTGATTCATAAAGGTGAATATAGAAAAGATGAACCGATTAATATTCAAAATTTAACTCCAGGAACATATATAGTTACTATTTTAGATAACCTTAATAAAAAAACTAATTCTTATAAAATAATCAAAAAGTGAAAAATTTTTTATTTTTTTTATCCTTTGTAATCTTTGGCTTTAGCACAGCACTTTCACAAAGCCCGCCTGGTTTTAATTATCAAGCTGAAGTAAGAGATTCTAACGGAGAAAAACTTGTTAATGAACCTATTTATTTTAAGTTTAATATTCATCAGGATTCTCAAACAAGTTTACCAATTTTCACAGAAATTCATTATACAGCAACTGATGATCTTGGACAGGTAAGTTTAGTAATTGGAAATGGCTCTGCTACCCTTGGAAATTTTTCAAATATTGATTGGTCAACTGGTATTTATTTTTTAGGTATTGAACTAGATGTAGGTGAAGGCTACACAGCTATGGGAAACACACAGCTTTTTAGTGTGCCATATGCTCTTTATGCAGAGAATTCTGGTTCAACTCAGAGTCCTATGAACTTAGAGGAGATATTAAACGAGGGGAATTCAGCAAATAATCTTCAAATTAAAGATTTACAAAACCCATCAGATGATGGCGATGCAGTAAACTTAGTTTATTTAGAAAACTCTCTAGAAAACATCAACGAAGATTTAGGAAATATTCAAGAACAGATATCTGAAATAATTGACGGCAATACTGATTATACTCAAATTTCAGATGTTGATGGAAATTCATATCCTTTAATCGAAATTGCAGATGAGTTTTGGACTTCACAAAATCTTAGAGTTAAAACATACAGGGACGGAACACCTATTCCTTATGTTGAAGACCCAGTCGAATTTGAAAATCTAACAACTGGTGCTTGGAGGTATGTAGAAAATGATCCTTCGACTGAAGAAAAATATGGTTTGTTATATAACTTTTATGCAGTTATGAACCCCAAAGGGTTAGCACCTGAAGGTTCAAGAATACCTGTAATGATAGACTTTATACACCTATATAGTTCATATGGTGTAGCAATGGGTACTGCTACTAATAATGTTTCAGAAGAAATTTTTCAAAGTCTTATTACCGATGATCCGGATGTTATTTGGACATATAATGATGAAGCAACAGTTATCGGAACTAATACAACTGGATTTAATCTATATCCATCGGGTTTGTTTAGGGGTAATTCAACTACTCTATTTGGATTTAGCTCGGTTTTTTGGACATCAGATTTAGACTTGCATCAAATTCCATTTAAGGGATATAATACTAGTATAGTATTTACTGAAACTCAATATACACTTGGTGGAGGTATTTCTGCTCCAAATTGGAGTGGCTGTTCAGTTAGGGTTATAAAAGAATAAATTCTTAACAATACTATTATCAAATTAATTCACAGTAACAATTGCTGAAGTTGAGGATGAATTCCCAGCTTCGTCAGTTACTGTTAATGTAACTGTATTTGAACCAACATTAGAAGAATCAAAACTAGTCACATCAAGACTAAGAGTTAAGTCATCGTCGGCAGTACAGTTGTCTGTAGAACCATTATTAATATCAGTAGCAGTTATAGTTGCAGATCCGTTAGCATCTAATTCCACAGTAATATCTTGAGTTACTGCAGTTGGATCTATACCATCAACAACTGTTACTACAGCAGCTTCAGTATCGCTATTTCCAGATTCATCAGTAACTGTAAATATAACTGCATTAACCCCAATATCTTCACAACCAAAATCTGTTTGGCTTGATGAAAATATAAGATTATTATTATCAGTACAATTGTCTGAAGACCCATTATCCAAATCAAATGCAGAAATATTTGCTTGACCGCTTGAATCAAGTGTAACCTCAATATTTTGTACACTAGCTGAAGGAGATTCATAGTCTTCAAATGTAAGGCTTACTGAAATTTGAGATGTATTTCCTTGACTATCTGAAGCTGTCAATACAATATCGTTTACACCAATATGGGAACAATCAAAATCCATATATTCCGCACCATTTTCAAAAACTACTGAGCTATATTCTGTACAATTATCAGAAGAATTAACCAAAGCAGTAGCATCAATTTGAGTTGGGATACCAAATGGTTCCTGAGAATAAGCATATAAATATGGAGCTAAATCATCAACAACCGTTATTGTTACAGTTTCAGAGCCAATATTACCTGCTTCATCCTCCACAAAAAGGGTGAGTATATTTTCACCAAGATCTTGGCAGAAATAAGTCCATACAGTATCTCCAGCTGGAAAGTAAAATGATAAGTCCGATGAAGCTGTTACATCATCGTAAGACCCTCCATCAACATCAGATGGATATATTGTTGCTACTCCATCTGCACTTAGGGGTAATGTTATATTTTGAGTAATTACAGTTGGTTCAACTAAGTCTTGACCGACATCCGTTTCAACTGTCACAGTTGCAACTCCAACGGATTGATTACCAGATTCATCGATTCCAATTAATTCCACTTCATAAAAAATTCCAGGATCAAACGAAGTTGGGTTAACGGATAATGTTAGTGAACAATTATCATAGGAACCATTATCAATTTGTGAAGGGTCTAATGTTGCGCCATTTTCCTGGGTGTATAAAATGGTTACATCCTGTGTAATTATAGACGGTGATATATTATCTATAACAGTAATAATTACTGCCTGAGAGGTAGAATTTCCCGATGAATCAGTGGCAGTTATTACTACTGCATTTTGACCTAAATCAGAACAATCAAATTCACTTTGACTATAAACAATTTCTATTTCGTTTTGTTGACAATTATCATATAATTCAATCTGATCAATTAGATTTAAATCTGCAATACCTTCAATACCGTCTGAGAGATACAGATTATAATTATCCTGAACATTTAGTATCGGTGCTATATCATCAACAACAGTTACTAATGCTGTAGCCGATCCAGTATTACCTGCTTCATCTGTAATAGTAAGTAATACTTCATTAACACCTAAATTAGAACAAACAAAACCGTCAATACCTAAGCTATAAGTTAAATCTTCGATAGTAGTAGTATCATCAAATGAACCGTTGTCAACATCACTTGGCATAATGAGGAAAAATCCACTAGTATCAAGAGACACTGTAATGTCTTGAGTAATTACGTTAGGCGGAGTTGTGTCACTATTTTGATTTTCTTGAACAGTGACCCATGCTATAGCAGAGGAAGTATTTCCTAATTCATCAGTTACTGTTAAGGTAACCATATTTGAACCCACATTACTTGAATCAAAACTAGTCACATCAAGACTAAGAGTTAAGTCAGCGTCGGCAGTACAGTTGTCTGTAGAACCATTATCTATATCAGCAGCAGTTATAGTTGCAGATCCATTAGCATCTAATTCCACTGTAATATCTTGAGTAACTACTTGGGGTGCTTCAATCTCATTGTCAATTATTCCATCACAATTATCATCGATTCCATTATTACATATTTCATCCCTGAATGGATATATACTTACATTGTTGTCATTACAATCACCATTAATTTCACTATATCCATCTCCATCATTATCAACATTTAATTCAATATTATCAATTTGATTTTGAAGACTCAATATTGTTTCATTCAAGAAATCTAAATTCACTGCATCATCATCATCTATTGGGTCAGCAAGGTTTTTAATCTGCTGATTATTGGCAGAATTTCCCTGACTTAAAACATTCTCTAAGTTTTGAATTCCAAGTTCAGAATCGTTATTTATTTCATTTATTTGATCTTGTAATTGTGAGATTTGATCTTGTAGAAATAAAAGATTTACTGCGTCATTATCATCAATTGGGTCAGCAAGGTTTTTTATTTGTTGATTATTTGCTGAATTACCTTCATTAAGTACATCATCTAAATTCTGAATTGCTAGATTTATATTTCCTGAATTTTCAGCGTATAACGCATATGGCACACTAAACAATTGGGTTGTTCCTAAGTTTATGAAACCCTGGCCAGTATCTAACTCAATTTCCATGAAGTAAGTGCCAGTTGCCCAATTAATTTCTTCAAATATTCCAATTGAAGGAGTCCCTTGACCAAAAATAAGTGATACCTGCCCTAAATCATCTGTTGAGATATAGTGTGTTTCTGAAAATATTGGAATAGACGAAGGTGAATCTTGTTTTAGATTAAATTTGAAATAAATGTTTTGATTTATAATTAAATTACCATTTGAATCAAGGACAGTTGCTTGATAGTTAATTCCCTGAGGAGCCTGGGCATAAAAGAATTGGCAACTAATTAAGAAAATAAAAAATAACAATGCTTTTTTCATCTCTAAAAGATATTAATTTTTTTGATTGAAAATTTATTTAAACATAGAATATTAAGTATTTTTGCGCTCGAATTTTTTAAAATATGAAGTAATGAAAAATCAAGATAACGGAAATGTACAATTAAATTTAGCAAGAAATGAATTTAACGAAAGAGTTGAGTCTAAATCCTATTTAGGCAGAACTAAAAAAGTTGCATGGACAGGCGCAAGAAGATTTAGAAGTATCTAGGTCAATATTGCGCTTGGCAATAGCGTTAACTTTATTGTTTAGATGTTTTTCCTACAAAAACGTTTACACCTGACTGTAAAGGATTACCGCTTGCTCTTCTGTTCATAACAACTTGACCACAGTGCCATAAAGCATCTGAAATTGGCCCATTAATTTGATTCCAAAAAGGAAACTCCATTTTTGTTCCACCTCTTTCAAATTTTATAAATAATTGTGAAAAGTCAGGATTTGATCTGAGCTCATCGTGTATGTATTTTAACTTCAATAAGGTTTTAGCCCTAAGCTCATCATAATTATATGCTACTGAGGTAAATTTAAATTCCTGTTTTTCAAAAGATGAAGAAATCATCATGGTCAAACTATAAATATGTTCTATTATTTGTAATGTTGATCTTGCATCATTACTTGATTTATAATTTAAATCATTTTCTGTAAGTGATTTTGTAGCCCAGTAATATCTGTAGCCAAGACCTTCAATCATTCTTGAAACTATATTAGCCTGTGAAAAATTGGCAGGGTATTCTCCTATTTCACTAAAAGGCATTTCAGTTTCTTTTTTTTCTGTTTGAGCGTATGTATTTAAAGAGAATAGAAAGATAAATATCAAAAATAAATTTTTCATGTTGTTTAATGTTTTGACTCTTAATGTAAAATAATTTTTCAACTTTTTCACTTAACTTTTTATTATTTTATTTCATCTATATTTTTGTAAATTGTTCTAAAATTTTATTAAAAGTGGATAAAAAAATAAACCGATTTGTTAAACTACCTCTAATAATTATTTGCGTTGTTATATGTGTTTCAGGGTTAAGATGGTTGATTAGTCAAGAACCATGGATTTTAGATCAAGTTGCAAATGAAGAAAGATTGGCAATGACATTCAATGAATTATTTTCTATAGAAGGGAATAATACATTAGCAGCCTACCTTAAACAGATTTATAGATTTTTGGGTCTATATGTATTTGGGGCAGGCCTTGTTTTTTTAATATTTTCCAAAAGTGACTTATTTAACTACAGAAGCTTTAGAAATAGATATTTCATTGCGTTGGGTATATTACTATTTTCCAATATTTTGCTAGCGTATTACTGGATACCATCCTCTCATTTTATTTTTATAATGTGGGGTGCAGTTTTATTATTCCTAATAAGTTTATATAACCACATTAAATTAGAAAATTAAAAAAGGCCTCTTTTTGAGGCCTTCTAATAATTTATTCTAGTGAAGATATTGAAGCAGTCCAATCACAATACCATTGTACAAAAATTGCTTTGCCTTCATCGTCAAAATCAAAAGATTCGTAAATTGGTATAACCACAGATTTTCCGTTTGAGGAATTAGTTACCTGCATGTCATAATAAAATCTCACAGATCCATCGGCTTCTCCTGTTTCTGCATTTACTCCCTGAAGAAAATTAAAGGGTGCCATATGCTTGACGTCATACTTAGCAAAAAAGTCTTTATGAATTGCTTTAATTTGATCTAGTTTCAGGCTATCGGGAGCACCTAATAATGTTCCTCTAAAAACAACATCATTTGAAAAACGTGAGTAATCAACATCTTCATTTGCATAGCTCTCTAACAAAGCTTGCATAGTTTCAGAATTTTTTTCAAAAGATAAGTTAACAGTGTTGTCTGGTCCAATTTGTGAATTACAAGAGAACATAAACACACTTAGTAGTATTGAATAGAAAAATTTTTTCATTTTAAATTTTATTGGTTAAGCTTAAATTTAAATAAAATTATAAGTCATCACTATTATTAGAGCTTATTTTTTTTGCTAACATTTGCATATCGTCTACAAGATCTGTTTCGTCGACAATCTCAAAACCAAGAATTGTTTCAATGACATCTTCAAGTGTAACAATCCCAATTGTATTTTTTAAATTATCAACTACAAGTGAAATATGTTCACGTTTTTTAAGAAGTTTATCAAAAAGTTTTGGAATATTTGTTTTTTGACTCGAAATAATAATGGGGCGTTTAATCTGCTTTAATTTGAAATCTCCTTTATTGTTAATGATACTTTCTAGTATAGTATCTTTTAGCACATAAGCTTCTATTTTTTCATCGTTTAAAATTGGAATTCTTGAGAATACTAACTCTGAATTTTTTTTATAAAATTCGTTTATTGTCAAATTTTCATCAGCTGTTACCATAACCGAATATGGAGTCATTATTTCTCTAACAGTTACATTTCTAAGCTTAACAATATTTTTAATAAATTTTGAATCGTTTTCTTCAATAATCCCTTCCTCTTTTGCAATCTCTGCGATAGTAGAAATATCTTCTCTCTTAAAAAACAATTCTTTTTTTGATGCTCCAATAGATTTAGTAAATGCTTGAAGAATCCATAGTATACCTGTATATTTGAATACCGGAATTATTGATGACAAAAAAATTGTTGTAAACTTCGCTAAACTATTCCAATATTTTGCGCCTATAGTTTTTGGAATAATTTCAGAAAAAAGTAAAATCATAATTGTCATTACAGCGGAAACAAATCCAACCAAAACTTCATCAGAAATTCCACCATTAAAAAAGGTATTTTCAAGATTTAATTCAGAGTATGCTACTTTTGCCTGAACACCAACCAGAATTGCTCCAACTGTATGAGCAATCGTATTGAGAGTTAAAATGATTATTAAAGGTTCGTCAATAGAATTCTTTAAATCAGATAAAGTTTTAGCGTATTTTTTTCCTTCTTTTATCTCAATTTTTATGAAGGTAGTATTAATACTTAATAATACAGCCTCAAGTATTGAGCATAAAAAGGATAAGCTGATAGTTAGAAAAATATATAATATTAATAGTTCCAATAGGAATAAATAATTACGTCAAATTTAATAAAACAAAAGCATACATTACCTTATTTTTAATTTATTGTAAATTTTAATATTTCTTTAACTCGAACTTTATAATTTGTTAATTAATTTCAGTTGGTGAAAAATTTTATCGTAGTAAATCAAATATTAAATTAGATGGAATATGTGTGGGTTTAGAAGACTATTTTGACACTGATCCTTTTTTTATGGAGATTATTATTGGTTATTTTATTTTTTACTCCAATTCCTATTTTTTAATTTATTTAATTACTACATTAATTATAAGTACTAAAACAGAAAAGTAATCAATATGAAGGAAATTGATAAGTCTTATTTGATAAAAAAAATCAACAAACTAAATAAAAAAATTCATAGATCAGAAAGTCAGGAAGATGATAATAAAATTTGGTGGAGAAAAATGAAGCTAAAGAAATTAACAGAAAAATTAAAACAACTTTAGTCTATAAATAGAGGGGCTTTAATTTCTGAGCTACTTTTTTCAGTCAAATATTAAATTTTTATCTTTGATTTTATCTACTCTAAGCATTTTATAATCTAAGAAATAATTTTGATAAAGTTTCCAAGGTAATTTTGAACCTTGCTTTGGAAACAGATGTGATGACCTGTATATATATCCTGAATTTAAATTTAGTAGAGGACTAATAATCATTTTTTTATTTAACACCTTAGGCATAAATGATGTATAATTGTTTTTATCCATAAGTTTAAAAAGTCTGCTAGCATATTCGCTTGTCAAATCACTTTTTAAAGTCCAAGAAGCGTTGGTGTATCCTGCAAAAAAAATACAATTTGGAAGTCCACTTAGCATTAACCCTTTATAGGTAACCGCTTCCGATGGATTATATTGAATATCGTCAATACCAATTTTTGATCCGCCAAAAGCTAAAAGTTTTAATCCAGTTGCACTAATAATAATATCAGCTTCTAAAGTTTTTCCTGATACTAGTTTTATACCTTCTTTACAGAATGAATCAATTTTATCAGTAACTATATTAGCTTTGCCCATACGGATGGCCTTAAACAAATCACCATCAGGAGCCACACAAAATCTTTGGTCCCAGGGATTATAATTTGGCTCAAAATGCGGTTTTGCAGGAAAATTACCCAGTTGCCTTTGAGCGGCTTTTACCAATAATTTTTTCATATAATTTGGCCAAATCTTACAGGCTTGAAAAAATAAAATTTGAACAAAAACATTTTTAAATCTTATCAGCTTATGAGCGATTTTTTTTGGGAAACATTTTTTCAAAAACTTGGCATACTTGTCATTGTTTGGAAAGGCCCCAACATATGTTGGAGATCTTTGGAGCATTGTAATTTCAGATGTATCATCTGCCATCTCAGGGACTATTGTAACTGCAGTTGCACCACTTCCAATGACTACAACTTTTTTGTTTTTATAATTTAAACCTTCAGGCCAATGTTGGGGGTGTATAATTTTACCTTTAAAATCATCAGTTCCTTTAAAATTTGGAGTGTAACCTTTATCATAATTATAGTATCCAGTACATGAAAATAAGAATCTACAATAGTGAACTTCTTCATAATTGTTTTTATTCAGGGTTGATATTGACCACATCTTTTTAGATGTATCAAAATTTGCACTAACCATCTTAGTTTGGTACCTAATTTTTTCTCTTATTTTATATTCATCAGCAGCTTCATTTAGATATTTTAAGATATTTGAGGCATCAGCAAATGATTTTGGATTATCCCATGTTTTAAATGAAAAACCAAAAGTGTACATATCAGAATCTGATCTGATTCCTGGATATTTAAACAAGCTCCAAGTTCCACCAATTTCATCTCTTGCTTCAAAAATAATATATGATTTTTCAGGATTCTTTCTCTCTAAATGACAAGCTGAACCGATACCCGAAAGTCCTGCTCCAATAATTATTATATCAGTGTAATTTTTCAATTTAAAAATTTTCTAACAGTTGGAGAAGAAACAAACCAAAGCGAAAATCCGCTTATCACAGTGATGAGACCCAATAATGAAAAAACCCTTAATAGAGTGTTATTAAAATCATCCCTCCCCTCATAATCCATAGTATGGGTCATCCATAAAAAATCAAACCATCTCCAGTCTCTATGTCTAACGGTTTGAAATTTTGCATTTTTGATTGAAATATATGCTTTTAAATTTTCATCTGATTTATAATTTATTACAAAAGCAGGAAGAAGCTTTTCTCTGTATTCGTGGTGTTTTCCGGCTTTTAATATTGTTTCAACATTTAAAATTTCAATTCCATTTTTCATATGATTATTTGCTATATATATTGCATCCTCCTCAGAGATATTTTTTTTAATTTCTCCGCTCCTCGCATGATATAAAAAAGATTCATTAATAAGAAAATAAGGCTCATTTTGGATGTCTCTAATTTCAATTGTACTTATTTGCTCTGTATGATTGATTTTAGAAGGACTAATCAGGTTTTCAAATGCTTTAGGCTTATAATCAAGATTTTTATATTGATCACCGTGAATTTCATCAAGATTTGTCCAGCTAAAATATAAACCACTAATGGTCCACATTAAAAACTGTAAACCTAAAAAAAGCCCAAGATATCTATGTGCTCTTCTAATTTTATGAGAGATTTTTCTGTCCATTTGATCTTTAATCAAAATATTAAATTATTTATGAATTAACTAATTTCAAAAAAATAAATTTTGTGTATATTAATTAAAAATTTAAAATTATTTACAATGAAAATTAATACCAGCTCATACGGATTTCATATCGCATTTAAGGTGCCCAATGATCAGACAGAACGAATGGAATCATTTCTAGACAATCATCAAGCATTTATGCGTGAAACTCATTATTTAGATGGAGATATTGAACCTGTTACATTATGCTATGCAGTCATGAAAAGTCCAGAATTTAATAATCCACTAGACCCTACAAGTGGTGAAACTGGTAATACTTTATATGGAATTACTGAAATTTATCGAGGACCAGAGGGTTGCCAAGCGCATATGGCTCTTGGGCAATCTAGAGAAAAGATGTTTGGAGAGTTAGTATCTCTAACAATGGAATATTGTGTAAGTGGTATTTTAGGAGTCCCTCTGGTTAGGTCTATGTGATTATTTATTTAAATATTTTTTATAAAAAGTATAAAGAATTGCATATATAATAAGAACCACCCATAGATATAAAAAAACATCGCTTTTATAGCCCATTATTTATTTTTTATTAAATAGTTAGTTATCACAATTTAATAAAAAATAAATAAGATAAATTTTACAGATTTTATTTTATTGTTGTTTGTTTGAAATTTTGATGACTTTTCATGTCCTTCACATTCGGAGCTTAACCTTCACTTTTATTAATTAAACATGAACATTTACTATGCGCGCATAGTAAATGTTCAAAAACTATTGTCTTAGTTTCTTTTGTTTTAATTAGACAAGATTAATTGAATTAAATGCTTTTTAGATATCTAAGCAAGTTCTACTTTAGTAGCAGCTTTTCCTTTTCTACCTTCACCTTCTTCATACTCTACTTT
>TARA_B100001175_G_scaffold52876_1_pt1 | contig 13417 bp, 5 predicted proteins | sample TARA_B100001175 | Tara Oceans TARA_B100001175
CAGAATGGTTGCAAGAACGTTGTAGTGGCTGTTGTATCCGCGGCTTGTGTGTGGTAGTAGACTGGTGCCGATGTAAAGTGTGGTCGAACCGCCTTCGCATCGGTGACATCCGTACCGTTAATTTGGAGCTTGGCCTTAGCAGTCGTCATAGCATTAACCGCGACCAAGTATTTCATTGGGTGGTTAAAGTTAAGTTCTTGGGTTTTGCCAGCAGATTTGATGGATTTTTGCGTTTGTGTAATAAGCATGTTTTGTGGGGTGGAAGACAAGACCGTTCGTTCATCCGTATCGAGGTGGATGAATTGGGCATACACTTCCGCGTCAGATGTAGCCGACGAACCCCACGTGATTCTCAATTCAACATCGTGGTATTGAAGAGCGACCAATGGGATCGCGGACTGAGCGTTTTCGCAGAACGAAAATTTAAGTGGGTAGAAGTATTGGTTGTTAAACTTATACTTGGAGAACGTTTGACTCGTGGTAACTGGTGCGAGCGTTCTAATAAACTCGTCAGTTTGGTCATCAATGACTTGACCACCAATCAAAAGTTCAACTTTGGCGACTTTGTTAGACCAATCGTCAATATCTGCACCTCTGTTCGAGATGTAGACATAACCGAGCATATCACCTTTACGCTCGAATCTAACGGTCGACATACCGTTAGCGACTGGGTTGCCCTGGATAACCTGTCTTTCGACAGTTTGGGCGAAATTTGTGTGACGTTTGTAGTTGGATCTAAAAAAGGAAACTTCGGGTTGACCGACAAGGTGCGCATCTTGGGCACCGATTGCGACGAGTTGGGCTATACCTCCAGACATATTTTATATTATACTAAGGTTTTTTATTTTTAAGCCTATGTATAATATGAAAGAGTAAAAATTAAAAAAAATCACGATCCTGAAGTAAATGTTATTGCATTCATGTATACATTCCCTGCAACATTTGATACGGTCATGAGTGCTTGATCATTTTGTGTTATAGAAACATCTGCTGTCTGGACATACCAGTTAACATTCGATAATGTTTTTGATATATTTCTATTTGCACCGTTTGCTATTAATGGTACAACTATTTGCGCGCCATTTATAAGATTTGAATATACGAGACTAGTTAGATCGCCTCCTAAAACAACAAGAGGTGCTGTTCCGTAGCTTTTATTTTTAGCATCTATGGTTATGGTATCTGTACTGGACATTGTTGCAGTTATATCTGGATTCGTGAGTTGTATATTTTGAGATACGAGGTTTCCTGTAGCGTTAACGTTTGAACCGATTTTAATACTTTTTGTCGTAACAAATGTATTATCATGTAAAACCGTGTTTGGTGGACCCGTAAATTGAAGAACATTGGATGTTACGTTTGCGGTTGCATGTGCTTCGGCAACATCGTCCAAACTAAACGGTGATGCAGCGATGTGTAAAGTACCTATTGTAATGTTATCCGCTGATACATTCCCCGAAACCGTGAGTACATTCGATTCGAATACGTTAACTGTAAGATTAGCGGATGCGACTGATGGGCCTATAGAAACATTTGCCTTGTACTCGTGAACATTATCGAGTGTCGAACCACCCTGTCCCCCCGAATCGTAAATCTCACCCGTGGACGTGTTAAACGATAAAACGTTATTTGTAGGTGATGCATGCGCCGGGTCGAGTTTTATAGCGTTATCGATTTTCAAAGATGCTATTGCACCTGCCGACGATTTAAGTAAAACATCACCCGCGTAATCGATTTGTTTTGTAGCGGCGATGTCGATATCACCCGCGGATGTTAAACCCGTTGTCGAGTTATTAAACGCGATCGTGTGGGTTGTTGTTACACCCCCATCTGTAATAGTTTGTAAATCTGAAGAAACGGCGGCCCACGATGGTGTTGTTCCGGTAAGTTTCAAAAATTTACCGCTACCACCCGTTGTTGATAATTTTGACATTGTACCAGTTCCTGAACCATATAAAAATTCACCCGAGGATAGTGAGTTTACACCCGTACCACCTTTATCAGTTTCTACGACAGTACTAAAATTAGCAGGGTTGATATTTGTTATATTAGCACCGGACCCTTTTAGTAATGAAGCATCCACTGTACCAGTAGTTGTCACATTACCCGCTAATACGTTACCCCAAACGTTTGCGGTAATATACCCGTCCGGTGTAGTAAGAGTTGGTACGATAGTTTGACTTTCGGATTTACTATCCGTGTAAGCGATTGTATATTCATTAGCCATGGTATATCCCAAAAAACCTGCAAATACGTTTGCGGCTGGTCTCGTCATGTGTTGACCCATATCTTTAGCATCTATGGTGTTGTTGTGTGCGACCGCAAATATATTATCAGTTATGAAGTGATCCGTCGTGTGTTGTGCCGTAATATTACCGGCTACGTTTAAGTTTCCGGATATTGCTACGTTTGAACTAATAGACGTGACCATGCTAGATGGGTTAAACGATGTTGCACTATTGTCTAATACCCCGGAACTGTTCACGTATGGTGTATTTAACAAAGATAGAGAATCCTGTTTAAGACCTCCCGAAGATATTACTACACCGTTTGTAATAGTTGGATCGTCGATAGTTGGAGAACCTGATAATACGTTATCACCGGTACCGGTTGTAGTAGTAGCACCCGTACCACCTCGAACAACAGCGACTTGGCCGGTATTAGTAGCATCACCCAAATCTAAGTGTGTTATAGCTGACCCGTCACCTGCAAACGAACCTGCAGTTATATTACCATTTGGTGCATTTAATACGGTTCCAGACCCGTTTAATGCTAATTGAGCTGTTTCTATTTCCATGGCTACACCCGACCCCTTGGATAATGTTATGACTTCGTCGGAAACGTTAGATACACCAGTTTGTGATGCGAGTACCTCGTCTAACGTGAGTGGAACATCGGACCATTCGGGTGCCGTTTTAGTCGAATTTAATTTAAGAAACTGTCCCGCAGTTGCTGAACCTGTACCTACTGCAGCGAGCGAAGATGTACTATTTGCGTATATTATATCACCTTCGCTAAATGAAGTCAAACCTGTACCGCCAGCACCAACACCAATAGAACCATTAATATTAGTTGGATTGATCTGTGTTATATTTGCACCGCTTCCAGAAAATGAAGTTGCCGTAACTGTACTTGCGACTATTGCATTTGAACCCTTAATCCGACCAAAAAACCCACCCTCTGCTACTATCGAACCCAGTGCTTCTACGCCAACATCCGAGTTCGATAAAATAATGGTATTTGACGTTATGTTACTCTTATCCGAAACCGTTTGTAGCGATATGTTTGATAAGAGACCACCATCACCTCTATAATTTTGTGCGTTAACGTTCCCGGTCGTACTAAGTGCATATGCGGTATCTGATGGAATATTAAGCGTGGTTTGACCATCGGCACCAATACTTATTAAGTTTGTAGGTGCTATATTTGAAATACCTATAAAATCTGCGTGAAGTTTATCTGTTTTGATAATACCCGAAACTTGGATTTTGTTCGTGGCGTTTTTATCGATGGTAACTTCTGTACCCGTTTGTAATTTATTGGTTTTTGTATTACCTTCTACACGAAGATCATCTGGATCACCTAAAGGACCACTTATAAAAACCTTGTCTTTTACCGATAAGGCGTGTGTGGGTGCAGTATTTGATATACCAACATTAGAGGATGTTACGAAACCGGTTGTTTCGTTTGTAAATTGAACGACGTTTGATACTGTATTACCCTGATCTGCGGCAGATTCCAAAGTCACACCACCTAAAAGTGATGTTAATACACCCGTATTCACAACTTCCTTTGTACCTGGAACGTACCCTAAAAAGGTAGACCCTGAAATTTCTGCGGTTCTAAGTGGTGTCATGTACATGGAACCAGATTGTGAGGCGGTAATCGAACTCTCGGAGGCGTTGAACACGATCGTGTTTTCGGCCTGATCATCATTAGCGTGTTTACCAAACCGGATTTTGGTAGACCGCTCGATGGTAGGTAAGTTTTTAACCATATTAATATAAGTATGTATTTTAATTTGCGTAGGTTAAACCGGCCATACCATTTTCAATTCTAAGAATGTTATAATTAACCGCGTATATTGGGTCATTTATGTTCATGGTTTGACTGATTATCTTAGCAGAATCTAATCTACTAAAATTGAGCGTTCCTGTCGGCTGGAGTGAGCTCGTCGAGAGGCAAAAGCAGTATAAAAAGAAATCGGGGGACGTGACGAACGTCGTATGGTAATAATTGGGTATTTCCATAAAGTGTGGTTTTCCGAATTTAAAATTACACAAATCGAGACCGTTAATTTCGATTTTTACTTTATTTGTTGCGGACGTTAACGCACCTTCTGTTGTTGTATCCGAACACGCGAGATACTTAACGGGGTGGTTAAACGTAAGTTCTTGTATGAGTTCATTTGATGGTATACTTTTTTGAACTTGTGTAATGAGTAAATTATGGTTTCGAGAAACAAGGTTTCCACGTTCTTCGTTATCCAAGTAATAATAGTTCGAATAACACTCAAAGTTATAATTACTCGCTTGTGAACCCCAATAAATGCGGAGTTCAACGTCGTGGTACCGTAACGAAACAATTGGTAAAGCACATTGGGCACCTTCACAGAAAAAGAACCTGAACGGGTAAAAATATGAATTAGAGCTGATACCTGGGTGTGTACCCATGGCGCTTTTAGACATGTTTGTTGCGAACGTATCTATGGCTATTTTTTCGGTAAAAGCCGAGTCTTGTGTATCTATGACCTGGCCTCCTATGAGTAGTTCGACCTTATCTATGAGATTATCCCACCTGTTAACATCGAGTGCTTTTACGTTATTATCTATAGCAAGATACGTGTACCCTAGCAGATCCCCGGATCGTTCAAATTTAATAGATGACATAGCGTTATTTTTCACAGCTCCCTGTATCGTTTGCTTTTCGACGGATTGTGAAAAATTAGAGTGACGCTTAAATGTGGAGCTAAAGAATGAAATTTCTGGTTCGCCCATTATGTGTTCGTCTTGAGCACCAATGGCAATAAGTTGAACAACACCAGAAGACATTTATATTAATAAGAGGTTTAAATTATACGTGCGTGGCGCCCTGAAATTATTTGAAGGGCAAATTTCTTTTTTTGCAAACGAATCTAAAAACGAAAACGACATCCCCACATGCGGCTGCTCCACCGTCCTGTTTATCCAAATCGAAAGTTAATCTATCGAGTTTTCGGATTGGGCTATAATATTGTTGTATTATTGGATACTCGTTTTTGAAAAACACAGCTTTTTGAGCACCACTACCGGCGTGCAATAAATGCTCGCAAATAATCGTACCAAAAATACCATTAATATGGTTATCATCTGAATCTTCGAGATCCTTTTTCCCACGTTGGGAAAAATTACTTTTGAGTTGTTCTATACCAATATGTATACATCTCTGAGTATCACCTGTTGTGTTAATACTCGCGGCAACTAATTGTGCTTGAACGACATTTTCGAGTGGTGTTGGTAAAAAACATGTAAAATCTGTATTCTCTGAACCGTGATCTAAGTTATCGATAATAACTGTATGATATTCGTGTTCGAAATCTGGTAAAGTTGACTGGCTAGTCACTAGCGCCATTTATATATACTGGAGATTTTACTTCATCTTGTATCCCGCTTGCGCGACAACCAACTTTTGACCACCACAAACACCGCCTCTACTATCCGAATAATACGAATCTTTGAGACACTCTTCCTTGGATTCGAGATCGAAGAGCGACCCTTCATTCGAGGTTTCGATATCGACGGTCTGGTACTTGCTGGTTCGCAAGGCAGCGAGGGCGCATAAAATTGCAAAGACGATCACGATCGCCTTGAGGGTATTTTTGTTAGTGGAGTTGAGTTTAATCATTTGTATTGATCCAATATTTTTTTTATTAAGTGCGTTAAAGAAATTATAATAGTTTCAATATAAAGATTAATATGGACGGTGAGATCATACTGAATAGGAATGACACGAATGTCATGAAACTTGACGATAACGAACAAGCTTTGATGGATGAGATTGAAATTACAGTTCCTAGACCTCAGCCTGTAAAAAAGCAAATGCCTAAGCGTATGGCTACACAGTTTACACCCCCAGAGACACAAACTTTCCAGGAAGACATAGATTCTTTTGCGAACCCGGATAAACAGACCAGACCTTCTGCTCCACCACCAGAAGAACCCGTTGATTACGGAGAGTACGATGATATGGGTGAACCTGAACCAACGTATGAATACGGTGGTGGTGGATACGAGGAAGAGAAACCATCACCCGGGTATAAAACAATAGACGAGGAGAAGGCGGATCTTGTAAATAAACTTGGCCGATTAGAAAAAAAAGGGTTCACCGTGAATAAACGTTTGAATGTATATTCTCCAATAGACGAACTTAGAAACGAAGTTAAGCGAATTACGTATAGCATAGATGTTGATAAATCGATTAAATTTTCGAGACGTATGCTCGTGGCGTGTACAACAGGTCTTGAATTTTTGAATAAAAAGTATAACCCGTTTGAAATTCAGCTCGATGGATGGTCTGAGAACGTCATGGAAAACGTTGACGATTACGACGAGGTATTCGAAGAGTTATACGTAAAGTACAGAACGAAAATGCACGTTGCACCAGAAGTCAAACTCATAATGATGCTTGGTGGATCTGCGATGATGTTCCACTTGACGAATAGTATGTTTAAATCGGTAATGCCTAACATGAACGATGTTATCAAACAGAACCCAGGACTCGTTCAGAACATGGTTTCTGCAGTACAGAATACCGTTCCAAAGTCGCAACAACAGGCGGCGGGACCATCCACGGATGCTAATGGGAGACACGAAATGCAGGGTCCAGGTATAGACATTTCGAGTCTCATGGGTAATATTATGATGCCTCCTCAACCTTCCATGAGTACGACGAGTATACCTCCAATTGATAATCCAATGAATGACGAAATTGATATAGAAGACGATATTTCGGACATAGCCGAACCACCAGCCGATACCAATAAAGGAAACGAAAATGGTGATGATAGTGAAGTTAGAGAAGTTAAAGTTACCCAGACCAAATCAAAACGAGGTGGTGGTAAGAAGAAAAAATCGGTCGAAATTAATTTGTGATCATAGTATAAATGATAGGGTATTGTCCTTTAGATGAGGAACCTATTGAGAGACCTTCTTGGCGTCAGGAGGTATCGGCCCCTCCGCCACCTCGGGTAGTGCGTCGTAGACAACGATCCTCCTTCCTAGGCGAAGACGATACCGAGTGTAATTACGTTGTCATGTTTTTTATCGCGGGTGTTATAGCACTTGCGATCATGGATTCACTTCCATCCAAAAAGTGAAGTAAACCATCTACCATCCTGATTGTTCCAGCATGGTAAATGTGATTTTGTTTTTTTTTAAATTATTATGCGTTTTCCAAAGCCGTTACGCGCGAGATTAAATCAGCAACTTGTGTTTCTAAGGTTGCAACCTGTGTTTTTAACGACGCGTTATCGGTTTCGAGTGTTGTTACTTTAGTGTTAAGTTCTTGCGTTGCTTTTATGAGTATAGGTACAATTTCCTGTTTAATGCGATACGTGTTATTGTCTCCGTCATTCCTGACGAGTTCTGGAATTATAGATTCGGCTTCCTGTGCAATTAAACCATAATGCGGACCACCATCGGGTACATCTTTCCATGTAAATCTAACAGGTCGTAATTGAAGAATTTGACTCAAACCAACGGGTATATCTACGATGTTATCCTTTAAATTTCTATCGGATCTTTGACTTAACCCCGAATAAGATATACTCATACACAAAATATCCCAAGTAGAAAATCCACCACCCCAAGATGGCCAATTCGAAGCAGCTGTTGTACTTCCTGACTGTTCGTATACTATAAATTTAGTTCTCCCAGAACCGCGAATGGCTTGTGCTACAACGTTACCCGAAGACGAGTTTAAATCCCAATTTTCACATAGGTCCCAACAATCACCATTATTATTATCTATACCCGCGGACCAACCAGCTACTCCTTCTATATCCCACGAAACATATGGGTTTCCACTACCACTACCATTTACTCGTGCAGCTATTACTGCATTTTTATTATTATCGGATTGGCGAACGTAAATACCATTCGAAGATGGTCCTGTCCCTGTACTACTCGCATTTATATGTAAAGGTGCTTCTGGATCAGAGACTCCGTTCATTCCGACTTTCCCGGATTCTAGCGTAAGGTTATGAGTAACACCGGATGTGAGTGAGTTATTTTGTGTACTATCGCACACGTAAAAATCAATCGAGTTATCTGCAGCAGAAGAATTGTGTCTCGTTCGTATGAAATGTTTATACGTGTTTGATCCGTTAAAACCAAACGCTATTTGTGGTGCATTATACGAAGCAGCATTGTCATCTCCATTTCGAACGAGTAGACCGCCATTTGTGGCGTTGAGTGTTCCAGCCACGTCCAAATACCTTGATGGCGATGTTGTCCCTATACCAACATTACCCGAGCTTCTATAAACATCTGACCCCGACCCTGTCCAAGCACCTGAACCACCACCACCAAACGATTGTACGACTCCATTAATTCTGAAACTACTACCAGATGATATGTTAATATCACCATCAATGTCTAACGGGTAATGTGGTGTAAAGTTATTAATACCTAATCTACTTTTTACGTACGCATCCCCACCAACCGCTAATTTTTGTTGTGGCGGTCCCCAATTATACAAGTCTGTATAACTGGCCGTATCTGGACTTCCGTAATATGATGCATTTTTGTTGGGGTAAAATGCAATATTACCAATGTATATATTTGTTGCACTATCTGAACCAATACTTGAACCAACGTAAAATTTTTTACTATAATTACTATTCTTGCTAGCAACCGAACCAGACGATGATAAACTTTGCGCGGCGTCATTTATTCTTATAGTTGAGTACGATGTACCTGCACGCTTAACAGGATCGCTTAGAAGATATATATGGTACCATTTATCTTTCGTGAACGTATACGCCGACGATGTACGAATTTGGTACTGTCCGAAATTCATTTGGATTCTATCACTCGTTATTTGAACTCTACACCCAGTTACACCAGAGGTAGATAAATCACCCATACCTATAAGTGTTTTTGTTGAGTATGTATTGTGATCATTTTGGAGTTTTATCCAAAACGATAATTTAAATCCACCTTGAGTTGAATTATTATCATCGCCGTATATTGTACCATCTTGACTAGTATTTAAAGAATAACTACTGGTAGTGTTTAAACTAATAGCACCTTCTGTTTCGTGGTAATTTATTGTACCTGTTATTGGTCCCTTTGTATTCCAACGTGTTGCACTTCCACCTACACCTCTATTCCACACACAAACATTAGATACTAAACCTACTGAATTGTTTGCATCTTTAACGAGTGCAGATCTCGTATCGTATAAAATATTAAACGGCATTTTTTCTTTACCAAGAGTATTGTTTCCTCCGGTCCAACCTACACAAGCGCGTCTTCGCGTAAGAGAATCGCCTTCAATATCTAAAAGTGCTTGTACATTTGCTTGACCACGTTCGTGTGAAAACGTCATTTCTGCGTTTAATTTAAAATTACCAACAACATCCATTGTTAATCTTGGGTTATGATCGTAGTCTCCATCACCAGGCATATAATTATCTATACGGAATTCGTTTGATTTGAAACGAATCATATCGTAAGCATCCGAGTTTGTTTTTTTCCTAAATAAAAATTCTGACCAACCTTGTTGATGTATATCAGCATTGGTTGCATCGTAATAGTATGCTCGGTTTTCTATTTCTGTAGCATCGTATGTATTATCGAAATACGTACCACCAAACGTTATCATTTTTCTGAGCGCGTTTGTTGTGGATGGATCTGTAACGGTAGATGAATTGTTCGAACCTATTTTTATAGTGTCTGCGGTCATGTATCCGCTAACAATTTCATTACCGGTAAACATCTTTGTTAGAGTGAAGTGGAAAAACCGAATTCTATTATCCCCTTTATGACCGGATGCTAAGAGTTGACCATTTACCATAGAAGAACATTCCAGAGCGTTATTTCCAAGCCAGTTTATACCTGGTATTACTTCATACCAACCTAATCCGCTAAAATCAAATGTAAATACTGATCCAGTTCCACCTGACCCTTTTCTGGTAGATACTCCCATTCTATTTCCTTTATAATCTAGACAAAACTGTTTACCTAAATGGTGCCTTGCGCTTCCTAATGTACTCCCTGGTGCTTTAGCCCACGTATTACCCTCTGTTATGTTATACCCGTCTATTCTACCATTCTCCATACCTGAATATTTACCTGCCAAACTATAATACGGTGAACCTACTGCTAATCTGGAACCGTCCAATGCTATTTGTACACATGTTCCCGCTGCTGGAAATCCAAACGCGTGAGAAGGTTCATAAGATGCAGGCATGTGATCCGTATCATCTTCTGTATATCCTTCTATTGTATCACCGTGTTGTGAAATTATACTAGAACCGTGTGTACTTGTATCCCAACTCAAATCATCTCGAGACGTTTTAAAACACATGACGTGTCCTAATTGTCTATGTGCTCTGTTTGTTGAGCTGTTATTTCTTGCATCATATGGTGATACGTCTCTATAACATTTAAAATATGAAGGGCTTCCGCCTCCTACATATGTTACGTCTGATGCACTAAGAGTACCTACATGTGATCCGGGTGCGCCTATGGCTAAATATTGTCCAAATCCCGAAAAGTGTACGGACTGTCCAAAACGTACGGACGCAACTGAATGTGGTACTCGCAGATAAATTAAACTACTTGTCCCAGCATTTTGAGATTGGAGACCTGAACTTTCGTATATCGTGTTATAGAAATCGCTCGTGGACCACGTTCTAGTGTATACACTTGACCAAGTATTAAACGCGGTTCCCGATTTTTGGTAAACGTATACTTTGTTTTCGCCGGGTGCACCAACGGCAACGTGATTGCCTATATCGCAAGATAACGATACAGACCAACCAAATAGTGAACTACCTGTACCTGATATAGTATCGTAATCATAACTACTCCAATTAGAAGACGAAGACGTATCTTTATATAAATAGACCTTGTTATTACCTGGTGCTCCTGCAGCTATAATATCACCATCCCACGAAAACGATACGGAATTACCCATGTTATCATTCGAATTTCCGTTAATTGTTGTTTCTGTTGACCACGTGTTAGAACTTTCTGTATATTTATAAACTTTAACAAAACCGGCATTTACATTTGATCCTACGAGTAATTTTGAGTTATCAAAACTTAACATCATAGACGTGGCTGCAACACCTGTTATATCAGGTCTTGGTATATCACCTGAATTAAATGTTGTTGCCATTTAATATCAATTTATATTTTAAAAATTGTTATATTGCGATTGATCGTACTGGTCTTTCTGCAACGACCATAGATTCTTTAACATTTAGTGATGTAACGTTTATGGTATCTGCGACTATTTTACCGCCTCGAGGAACTGTTAATACTTTACCTACGTATAAGTCTCCTTCGTTATATCCATTACCTCTGACTATAATAACATCCCCCGTTGACGTTTCTTGGATACTCACGACCGTCCCTACTGAAAGTGTGTTTGTTGATGTAGTATTCGATATACCGTTTAGTCCGGTTGATGTTGTATCTGACGTGACGATATTACTCATTTGTAATGTTCCCTTATTCGAGTTGAATTTTAAACTTGTATTTACTTTTACGGCTTGTCCATTACCTGAAGAATTTTGTGTAAACAATGGGAAACATTCTGTATCGGTGACTTCTGTTGCTAAATCTACTGTATTACCACCACTAGAAGCTACATCTGCCCAACCTAATGATGTAATGTCGCCAGAATTATTGGTTTCCATTTTTAGGTATTTTGATGCATTTGAACCAGCTTTACTAATCACACCAAGTGCTGTTGCACTCGTTGCGTAAATCATATCACCTGTACTGTAAGGAGTATTACCTCCTCTACCAGTACCACCATTGGTTGTAGGTACAGTTCCCGTGTTAGTGCTTTGTCCTAAATTTAAATAGGTTAAATTTGAACCATTGCCGTAATGCGTTCCGTATATGGGGCTTGTTGATGTCGATGGATTTAATTGATTTACAGTAACGGTTCCCGAAAATGTTGGATCAATTGATAAAACATTTTTGGCATTTGTACCACCACCCGTTGTAGAAGTAGCACCCGTACCACCTCGAGCAACAGCGACTTGACCGGTATTATTAGTTTCTCCTAAATTTAAATGTGTTAATCCCGAACCATTACCGGTATGTGATCCAGAGAACTTACCACCTGCCCCCCCGACAGTAACGGTTCCTGTAAATGCTGGAGCATTTGATAAAACGTTATTACCTGAACCGGTTATAACAGTAGCACCCGTACCACCTCGAGCAACGGCAACTTGATTGTAATTATTGCCATGTCCTAAATTTAAATGTGTTAATCCCGAACCATTACCGGTGTGTGGTCCAGAGAACGTACCACCTGCCCCCCCGACAGAGACGGTTCCCGTAAATGCTGGAGCATCTGATAAAACGTTAGCACCTGTACCAGTTGAAGTAGAAGTACCCGTACCACCTTTATTTACAGGTATGGTTGGTAGACGAGTCAAGTCTAATGTACCCGCATTAAAATCAGCAACGCTCCCTATGAAACTAGTTGCACTGATTCTTCCACTACCGTCGCGTTTTACTATTGAATTGTTACTTGCAGACGCATCGGAAGAAACGTTCCACGTGATTGCTGAAGCCCCTGTATAATTACCACCGGTTAAATCAGTCCCTGGTATGTGTGCGTATGGGTTTGCAGAACCTACTTGAGAAACATCCGCCCATTGGGGTGCGCCCCCAGAAACGCATTTAAGAAACCAACCGGATGTTGTTGCGTTCGATACTAATTTGTTAAGCGTAGTACCTCCAGATGCGTATAGTATATCACCTGTCGAATACGAAGTTATTCCGGTACCGCCTTTTCCGGCACCTAAATCTCCCGTAATACTCTGATCGTTTAGTTTGAGTGCGAGTTTTCCACTTTCAAATGCTAAACCGCCACTACTTTTGAGATCGACTTTGAGTTCGCCAGAATCTATAGCTAATCCGTGGTTCGATTTGAGATCGAGCGATAACGTGTGTCCTACGTTTTCGCCCGATGTACCGCCCGTACTTTGTATACCATCACCTCCCGTTATTGTTGATACGTAATCACCGGTCGTGTGCGTGCCCATGGCAATGAGATTGTTTAGTGTATTTGTTCCCGTACCACCTCGTGAAACAGGTACTGTTCCAGAACTTATATTACCCGCATTAAGAGATGATAACCCCGAACCATCACCGGTATGCGTTCCCGAAAAGGTACCACCCGTAATTGT
>TARA_B100001175_G_scaffold34131_1_pt1 | contig 13398 bp, 6 predicted proteins | sample TARA_B100001175 | Tara Oceans TARA_B100001175
GGGCCAGAGATTAAAAACATTGGTGCTGCAATAACAGGGAGTGAAAGCGATTCAAAAAATTTGGGATTTGACATTTTTTTAAAATTATTTATAATATATAATAAAGGTAATGATTTTTAATCATCGTTGAATTCTTAGTAAAAAAATAATTTTTTTAAAATATTACTACATTACGTATGTAATTCTGATAAATTAACAAATTATACTGCATATTCCTTATAAAGAAGAGAGCTTTCTTATATTTGCGGTGAAACATAATATAAAAATGGCTGTAAAACCAAAGTTAGAACGCTTTAAGCAAAATGTACTGTCAAAGTTTAAAATCTACAACAGTATCTTCATGACATTGCCATTTGATCAAATTACAAAAACAGGGGTTTTACTACCATTGTTTCGTGAGACTTGCGAAAAAGGCTATGAGGCAGGAGAAAATCCTACTACAATTGTTGAGACTTTTTTTCAGAAGTACCAAGCCCGGCGTACAAAAAAAAGTCAGATTAAGCTTTTATTTAGGTTCATTCAATACATTGAACGCCAGGTCGTACTTTTTGATGCGATTGAAGATGCTGCCTTTCCTGTCATTAACAATATGGATGGTATTGGAACGTTGCGTAGTTTAAAAGAAAAGGCTTTTTCTGAAAATAAAATTGATGCATTAAAGGCTTACCTAAATGAATTTAAAGTCCGAATTGTACTAACAGCCCATCCTACTCAGTTTTATCCGGGTTCAGTTTTAGGGATAATTACCGATTTAACTGAAGCCGTTAAAGAAAGTGATATGGACCGCATCAATAATCTCCTAGCGCAACTTGGTAAAACTCCATTTTTTAAACATGAAAAGCCAACCCCTTACGATGAGGCTGTTAATCTCATCTGGTATTTAGAGCATGTTTTCTATGATACTTTCGGCTCTATTTTTGATTATATTCAACAAAACGTATATGGAAACAAAGGATTAAAAAATGAAATCATTAATATTGGATTTTGGCCTGGTGGTGACAGAGATGGAAACCCATTTGTTCTTCCAGACACTACTCTAAAAGTAGCTTCTTTACTCAAAAAGACTTTGCTTAAAAAGTACGTATTAGATTTAAAAAAATTAAAACGTAAGTTAACCTTTAGAGCCGTTGAAGACCGATTAGGATCTCTTATCAAAATAATCGGTGCTAGTTTGTCAAATCCGGACTGCTTTGATTTTGACTTTTTTGTAGACGAATTAAAAAAAATAAAGAAAATAGTCGCCAAGGAGCACCATGCATTATATATCAACGACATCACCAGCTTGATCAATAAAACTCAGCTTTTTGGTTCTCATTTTGCGACTTTAGATGTGCGTCAGGACAGCCGCATCCACCACACTGTTTTCTCTAGAGTTGTAAAAGGATGTATTGAGCAGTCTAACGGTATTTTTCCAGATAATTATAATGATCTTAATGAGGCTGAGCAAATCGAAGTTATTTCAGATTTAGATGGAATACTTGATATTTCTATTTTTAAAGATGAATTGGTTTACAATACTTTAAAAACAATTCAAGTTGTGAAAAGCATCCAATCCAAAAACGGCGCTTTAGGTGCAAATCGCTACATCATCAGTAATAACCAGACGGCACTTAATGTCATGCAGCTTTACGCGATGTTGAAATTAGTTGCTTTCAATGATAAGCTTACAATTGATATTGTTCCATTATTTGAAACTGTGACCGATTTAGAAAATGCGACAAAAGTGATGGAACAACTCTATATTAACAAAGCTTATAAGTCACATTTAAAATCTAGATGGAATAAGCAAACTATCATGCTAGGTTTTTCAGACGGCACCAAAGATGGTGGTTATTTCATGGCCAATTGGGCTATATTTAAAGCCAAAGAAGCTTTGACAGACATCTCCAAAAAATACAATATTGATGTCGTATTTTTTGACGGCCGTGGCGGGCCACCAGCACGTGGGGGTGGGAAAACCCATCAGTTTTACGCTTCTCTTGGCCCTACAATTCAAGATAAAGAAGTTCAACTCACAATTCAAGGTCAAACCATTAGTTCAAATTTTGGAACGCCAGAATCATCAAAATACAATTTAGAACAGTTGATCAGTTCTGGACTTTCCAATAAATTACAATCGGAAGATAATAAAGACTTTTCAGATTCAGACCGTGAAACCATGAATACTTTGGCAACGCTAAGTTATCAAGCCTACCAAGATTTTAAGAGACACCCAAAATTCATTCCTTATTTGGAACGCATAAGTACCCTTAAGTATTACGGAAAAGCTAATATAGGAAGCCGACCTTCTAAGCGCTCTAAATCGGATGCATTGATTTTTTCAGATTTAAGAGCCATCCCTTTTGTAGGCTCTTGGAGTCAGCTAAAGCAAAATGTTCCTGGTTTTTTTGGTGTGGGTACTTCCATACAAGCCTTTGAGTCTCGTGGCGAGCTGGATAAAGTGATTGCGCTTTACAACAATTCAAGTTTTTTCAAGACATTATTGGAAAACAGTATGATGTCACTCAGTAAATCCTTTTTCCCTTTGACAAAATACATGGCAGAGGACGAAGAGTTTGGTCCATTTTGGACCATTATTTATGAGGAATTCAAGCTCACTCGTTCCTTGATTTTAAAAATAACTGGATATAAATCAATGATGGAAAATGAGCCAAGCGGCAAAGCTTCAATTGAAGTCAGGGAAGCTATAGTCTTGCCACTCCTAACAATTCAGCAATATGCTTTAAGGAAATTACAAGAATTTCAAAAAGAGAATAATCCTGATAAAGAACAAATTGAGATATTTGAAAAAATTGTAACTCGTACATTATACGGTATTATTAATGCTAGTCGAAATTCGGCTTAAATAAAAAAGCTCAAAAGATTTTTTCTTTCAAGCTTTTTTATTAATTAAATATTAAATTAACTTTAGAATGAATATACTGCCGCAACTGTAAGTACAGTCATATCTTCTCCAGTATACCCTTCAATAATCCCGTATTCAGACTCATCATATCTTAGTTCACCAATAAGTTTTAAATTGTCATCTATACTTGCATTGGCGGTAAGTGTTAATGCAAAAACATCACTATCTTCAACTAAGCCTGAATCACCTTTTGCTGAACGGGTAAATATTTCAGGTCTTAAACCTAATGCAAATGTGTCTGAAAAAGAATTTTCTAGATACAATGCAGCACCTTGATAACCTTCTTTAGTGTCAGTCGAATATGAATAAGCTGCATTTAGGCCTAAGTATAAAGATTCCGTTAAATCAAAACCTCCTGTGTAATCTACGTAGAACTGATCGTTGTTTGCACCATCATCATTACTAACACCACCATATATAAAGTTTAAATATTGACCTTTAAAGCCTAATTGTCCTCCGTACTGAATGCTACCTTTGGCATTTGGAACATCACTTGTAATTCCATGACCGTTAGTCATAGCAAATAACAATGATAGATCTTCTTCTGTAAAATCAACATCTATTTTAACACCCGTGTGTGAAAAAGGTCCTTCATTAAATAAGTATGATACAGAATAGTTAAAATTAGCAGCAGGTGATATCACTTCGTATCCTAGAAAGGTATTAAATTGACCTGCAGTTATCGTAACAGACTCACTTAGGTTGTAATAAGCGTATAACTGATTTATGGCACCAGCCATGTTAGCATCGTCTGCTCTAGGTCCAAAAGCTAAATCTGCAACAACTCCTGATTTAGTACCATCATATGAGAAAACAGTGTTTACCATTCCGAGGCCAAATCCATTTGCAGCCTCTGGAGTAGCAATTAATAGCCCTGGAGCTCCAGCTCCATCTTCTGTATTGACAGTACCATATATATCTACAGTACCTGAAATTGAAAGTTTGGGATCTTCTCCTTGTGCAAATGCAATAATTGAAAAAGAAGCCAATAAAAGTGTATAAATTTTATTCATAACTATTTTTTTGAAATTTTTTGTTATTACAAAATTATAATAAATAGAATTACCAGACTACTAATATATAGTGACTTTAAGTATTTTTGTTTATTTGCTAAAAAAAACAATTAAATTTTAGCAAATTATATTATATCGTAGTGAAAAGATCTAATATTTTTAGAATTTTATAAATTTTATCAACTAAAAAAAAGCTTAGGAGAAAATTTCTCTCAAGCTTTTTTTAATCACAAACAAAATCAAATTAGTTTTTAAAATGAGTAGACAGCCGCGAAAGTTAACGTTGATAAATCTTCTCCTGTGTACCCTTCAATTATTCCATCCTCAGAGTCATCATATCTCAGTTCTGCTATGAAGGTAAGTTTGCTATCAAGGGTGTAATTTCCTGTAAGAGTAAGTGCAGATACATCTTCATCATCTAATTCATCGTATGTATACGAAAAGAATTCAGGTCTAAGTCCAATTGCAAATGAATCAGAAAAAGTATTTTGCAGATACAATGCGGCACCTTGATAACCCGCAGCGGCATCATCCTCAGAGTAAGCATATGCTGCATTAATTCCTACATAGAAAGAATCAGTTAAATCGAAACCACCAGTGTAGTCAATCAATAAACCGTCATCAATTCCTGGCGAAACTCCACCATAGATAAAGTTTAGAAACTGACCTTTGTATCCAACTTGAGCTCCAAACTGAGTTTCTCCGCTTGGGTTAGGGATATCACTCGTTATGGCATGGCCATTAGTAACTGCTAACATTAAAGATAGATCTTCTGAAGCAGCGAAGTCGAGTTTTAAACCAGTGTGAGAAAATGGTCCTGCATTGAACAAATATGAAACTGAATAGTTAAAGTTTGATGCAGGTGAAATAACTTCATAGCCAAAAAAGGTATTGAATTGTCCAGCAGTTAGTGTTATAGATTCAGTTAGGTTATAGTAAGCATATAATTGGTTTATAGCCCCCGCCATATTGGCATCATCTGCTCTTGGTCCGAAAGCAAGATCTGCAACAACACCTGATTTTTCACCATCGTAGGAAAAAACAGTATTAACCATTCCAAGTCCAAACCCATTTGCATCCTCTGGAGTAGCTATTAACAGCCCTGGAGCTCCTGGCCCATCTTCTGTATTAATTGTACCGTAAACATCTACAGTCCCTGTAATGGATAATTTAGAGCTGTCATCTTGAGCGAAAACAACCATTGTGATAGAAGCTAGTAATAATGTGTAAACTTTTTTCATAATTAGTTTTTTGTTAAAGTAATTTTTAGTTTTTCAAATTTATAATAATTTATATAACCCGCTTTAATATTAGGGGGTATAATAATTATTTTTATCTATTTAATAAAAAATACCCCTATATTTTTGGGGGTTAATAATATTTTAACCAAGTTAGTATAAATATAATATTCATATATTCAATGTTACTACACAAATATCATTTTTTGATTGTTAAATCAACTAAAAACTTTTTAGGAGTTTTAAGTTGTAAAATACCATTGTTAATTCCATAATAAAAAAGTGAATAAAATAATTAAAAAATATTTTTTTAGTCATTATTTATAAATATCATAATAATCGTATAGCTATTTATTTTATCATTTATTTGTCCTTATCTTGTTAGACTTCATCAATAAATCAGTCTATGCTAGAAAAACAAGGAATGTATTTACCTGAATTTGAACACGACAATTGTGGTGCTGGATTTATTTGTAGTCTTGAAGGAAAAAAATCTAACGATATAATTCACAAAGCTCTTCAAATTTTAGAATGTTTAGAGCATAGAGGTGCTGTGAGTGCTGATGGTAAGACTGGCGATGGTGCTGGAATACTAACTGATATACCTCACGAATTATTTTCTAAAAAATGCTCTTTTAAAATACCTAATCAAGGTCAATATGCCGTAGCGAATGTTTTTCTTCCTCAAAAAATCAATCAAAGAACATATTGTGAAACTATTTTTGAAAAACATCTAAAAGAACAAGACTTAAACTTACTTGGATGGAGAACGCTCCCTGTAGACTCATCAGTTTTGGGTTCTATTGCTAAAAAAACAGAACCTTTTACAAAGCAAATTTTTATATCTAAATCGTCTAGTCATCAAGATGATTTTGAGTTCAACTTAAAACTTTTTATAGCAAGGAAAAAGACTGAACACGAGATTTATGGTTCTAAAATATCTCAAGCAAAGTTCTTTTATTTACCAAGTTTATCAACTAAGATTATTATATACAAAGGGCTGCTTGTCCCAGAGGATATTAAATCATATTATAATGATTTGACTAATCCTCTTTTCGTTACTCGTTTGGCACTTGTACATCAGCGTTTTTCCACAAATACATTTCCAACATGGGATTTGGCTCAACCGTTTAGATATATTTGTCACAATGGAGAAATAAATACTTTACGTGGAAATATTTCTAGAATGATTTCAAGGGAATCTTTATTTGAAAGTAATTGGTTTGGTAACGAAATTAAATCTATTTTACCTGTGGTACTACCAAAAAAATCAGATTCCGCTTCTATGGATATGGTTGTTGAATTGTTATTGATGACTGGTAGATCACTCCCAGAAGTTATGATGATATTAATTCCTGAAGCTTGGGAGAAAAATAATGAAATGTCTTCTAACAAAAAAGCATTTTATGAATTCAATTCTTGTCTTATGGAGCCCTGGGATGGCCCTGCCTCAGTTCCATTCACTGATGGAAATTACATTGGAGCTGTTCTGGATAGAAATGGATTAAGGCCATCTCGTTATTCAGTCACAAAGGACGGTTATGTGATTATGTCCTCAGAAATTGGAGTTATTGATATAGCGCCTGAAAATGTTGAATTCCATGGAAGATTAGAACCTGGTAAAATGTTTTTAGTTAACATGAACGAGGGGCGTATTGTTAACGATGAAGAAATTAAAGAAAAAATTTCTAATAAACATCCCTACGAAAAGTGGTTAAAAAAGAACTTAATTTATTTAAAGCAAATCCCTTATAATGATTGTCCAGTATTTCTAAACCAAGAACCACTAGAAAAGCGTAAGTTGCTCTTTGGATATACACAGGAAGATATAAAAACCATTATTCTTCCAATGGCTAACTACGCTAAAGAACCCATTGGTTCAATGGGAAGTGATACTCCTCTAGCCTTGTTATCTGAACGTCCCCAGCTTTTATATAATTATTTTAAACAGTTGTTTGCTCAAGTTACAAACCCACCCTTGGATGGTATTCGCGAGGAATTAATAACAGATATTAGTCTAACTTTGGGGAGCGACTTCAATATTTTTGACTTAGAACCATCACATTGTAAAAAGCTGAAAATTGAAAATCCAGTAATTTCTAAACAGGATTTAGACAAAATTAAAAGTTTTGATCATCCTAATTTCAAAATATCTTCTGTTTCCATGGTTTATCCAATTGAAAAAGGGCATAATGGTCTTGAAGACTCTTTAGAAAACCTTTTAAAAGTTGCATCTAATATGATCGATGGGGGAACTAATATACTTATACTCTCAGACAGAAATGTAAATAGAGAGATGGCACCAATCCCAGCTCTTTTAGCTTGTTCATATGTAAATAGTGGCTTACAGAAATTAGGGAAACGCTCAAAAACAAGTCTTATTATAGAATCTGCTGAGCCACGAGAAGTTCATCACTTTGCGCTTTTATTTGGATATGGTGCTAGTGCGATTAACCCATACATGGTTAACGAAATTATTGAACAGGAAGTAATAATGAATCAAGAGTCTGACGTTCAAGATGCTATTAAAAATTATAACAAGGCTGTTGGTAAAGGTATTTTAAAAGTCATGAACAAGATTGGAATATCTACACTTAATTCATATAGAGGTTCCCAATTATTTGAATGTATTGGTATAAACACTCAAGTTGTAGACACCTATTTTCCAAACACTCCTACAAGAATTCAAGGGGTCGATTTACATCAGTTAGAAAAAGAAATCTCAAAACGTTACCAACGAACATTTATAAAAAAGACAATTGACGCGAATTTAGATTTAGAAATAGGAGGGCAGTATCGTTGGAGACGAAATGGAGAGCATCATCTTTTTAATCCCCTTTCAATTGCAAAATTACAAGACTCTGTGCGAACCAATAAACCTCAGAAGTATAAAGAATATTCAGAAATTATTAACAATCAATCAAAACAATTAATGACTATTCGTGGTTTGTTTGAATTCACCAATTTTGACCCAATTCCAATTGATGAAGTTGAGCCATGGACTGATATTGTAAAAAGATTTAAGACTGGTGCCATGTCTTATGGCTCAATAAGTAAAGAAGCTCATGAAAATCTTGCAATTGCAATGAATCGAGTTGGGGGAAAAAGCAACTCTGGCGAGGGAGGTGAAGACCAAGAAAGATTTTACAAAGATCCAAATGGGGATTGGAAAAATAGTGCCATAAAACAAGTAGCCTCTGGACGTTTTGGAGTTACATCTAATTACCTAACAAATGCAAAAGAGATACAAATTAAAATGGCCCAAGGAGCCAAACCTGGTGAAGGTGGACAATTACCAGGCCCCAAGGTCAATCCTGATATTGCAAAAACAAGAAATTCAACACCATATGTTGGACTTATATCTCCTCCACCTCATCATGATATATACTCAATTGAAGATTTATCTCAATTAATCTATGATTTAAAGTCGGCAAACCGTGAAGCTCGAATTAATGTAAAATTAGTTTCTGAAGTTGGAGTTGGTACTGTAGCAGCAGGAGTAGCAAAGGCTAAAGCGGATGTAGTTCTTATTTCAGGTTATGATGGAGGAACAGGTGCATCTCCACTAACTTCACTAAAACATGCAGGCTTACCGTGGGAGCTAGGACTAGCTGAAGCTCAACAAACTCTTTTGATGAATGATTTAAGAAGTAGAATCGTTGTCGAATGTGATGGTCAATTGAAAACTGGTCGTGATGTCGCAGTTGCTTGTCTATTAGGTGCTGAAGAATTTGGTTTTGCCACCGCACCATTGGTTGCCTCAGGCTGTATTATGATGCGAGCCTGCCATCTTAACACATGTCCTGTTGGAATTGCTACTCAAAATCCTGAATTACGTAAAAAGTTTAAAGGAAAGCCAGAGCATGTAGTCAACTTCATGTATTTTGTTGCACAAGAACTAAGAGAAATTATGGCTAAACTTGGCTTTAGAACTTTAAATGATATGGTTGGTAAAGTTGAAAAGTTAGACCGAAATAATGCAATAAATCATTACAAATCAAGAGGAATTGATTTAACACCAATCCTACACAAAGTGGAGGTAAGTAAAGATGTCAAGCTTTTTAATACTTCCAAACAAAACCATCAACTCAAAAAAGCTTTAGATTTTAAAATTATAAATAATGCTCACCCTGCTCTTTTTCGTAAAGAGCCTACAGTATTGGATATGAAAATCAATAACGAAAATAGAGCAGTTGGTGCAATTATAAGCAATGAGATTTCAAAAATTTATGGCTCCCAAGGATTACCTGATAATACTTTAAAGATTAACTTTACTGGTTCTGCTGGCCAAAGCTTTGGTGCTTTTGCCACAAAGGGACTTAGCTTAAATGTTATCGGAAATACAAATGATTACTTAGGTAAAGGTCTTTCAGGAGCTAAAATTTCAATTCGTGTTCCAGATGAATCTACTATAATCCCAGAAGAAAATATTATTATTGGAAACGTTGCATTGTACGGAGCTACATCAGGAGAAGTATATATAAATGGCAAAGCTGGAGAAAGGTTCTGTGTTAGAAACTCAGGTGCAAAGGCAGTTGTTGAAGGTATCGGTGATCATGGTTGTGAATACATGACAGGCGGAGTTGTTGTTATTTTAGGAGAAGTTGGGAGAAATTTTGGTGCTGGAATGAGTGGTGGAATTGCTTACGTTTATGATCCTAACAATTTATTTAAAAAGCGTTGTAATATAGATGGTTTGAATTTAGATCCATTATCCAAAAAATCAGAATTTGATGAACTTAATGAATTAATCCAAAATCATTATAATTCTACCTTGAGTCCTTTGGCTCAGCGGATTTTAGAGAAGTGGGAGTCATCCCAAAAAGATTTTGTTAGAGTGTTTCCGGAAGAGTACAAACAGGCTTTAATTCGATTAAGAAAAGAAAGTTTAGCAGAAAAAAATTAATATGGGTAAAACAACTGGGTTTTTAGAATTTAAGAGAATCAATGAATCTTATGATTTGGTTGAAAATCGTTTAAAAAATTATAAAGAGTTTACTATTCCACTAAATAAACAAACACTTCAAAATCAAAGTGCCCGTTGTATGGATTGCGGTATTCCATTTTGTCACAGCGGCTGCCCACTTGGTAATTTAATTCCAGATTTCAATGATAATGTTTATTCAGGTAATTGGGAACGAGCTGCTAAAATTTTACATTCAACAAATAATTTTCCAGAATTCACTGGTCGTCTTTGTCCTGCTCCTTGTGAACAAGCATGTGTTTTAGGTATCAATGAAGACCCTGTTTCTATTGAAAATATTGAAAAAAACATTGTAGAAGTTGCTTTTGATAAAGGATGGATAAAAGCTTACAAGCCAGAAATTCGTACTGGAAAAACTGTTGCCGTCATAGGCTCAGGTCCCTCCGGTTTAGCTGCTGCTCAACAACTAAACAGGGCGGGACATGTTGTTACAGTTTATGAAAGAGACTCTAAGATTGGAGGACTTTTACGTTATGGAATACCAGATTTTAAGCTTGAAAAACAAATAATTGATCGACGTATAAAAATTTTACAACAAGAAGGAATAATTTTTAAAACTAATACTAATGTTGGGGTAGATGTTTCTATTGAAACTTTAAAGTTAGATTTTGATACAATACTTTTATGTGGTGGAGCTGCCGCCAAAAGAACACTCCCCATTAAAGGTACTGGGCTTAAAGGAGTAGTTCAAGCAATGGATTTTTTAAAACTAAACAATGAATATGTTGATGGTTTAAAAGATTTTAAAAATATAATTTCTGCTAAAGGAAAAAATGTAATAGTGATAGGAGGAGGTGATACTGGTTCAGATTGCATAGGAACCTCAAACAGACACGGAGCTTCATCTGTAACCAATTTTGAAATTTTGAATAAACCCTCAAATGGCAGGCCTGCCAATCAACCTTGGCCTTTCTGGCCGATGAAAATGAAAGAAAGCTCTTCTCATGAAGAAGGTGCAGAACGTTTTTGGAGTATTTCTACTAAAGAGTTTTTGGGTGATGAAAATGGGAATCTTAAGGCTCTAATTACATGTGAGGTTGAATGGGTGTTTAAAAAAGGAGAACGTCCTGAATTACGTGAATTACCCGGCACTGACAAAACATGGCCTTGTGAATTAGTTCTTTTAGCACTTGGATTTACTGGACCTGGTTCAACCATTATAGAAAAACTTGGTGTTGAAACTGATTTTAGAACCAATGTAAAAGCTACAACAAAAGACTTTAAAACTAATATTCCAGGGGTCTTTGCTGCTGGAGATATTCGCAGAGGTCAATCCCTAATTGTATGGGCAATTTCAGAGGGCAGACAGGCTGCTTATCACGTCGATAATCACTTGATGGGTAGTTCTGACTTGCCATTAAAAGACGATAATGATTTACCAAGAATATAGATTATTCACAATATTCTGCTATATAATCATTCAATTCCTCTTCTGTGTCTATAACCAGGGTTTCAGTTTGCTGATTATTCTCTGAATAGTATTCAATAGAAATTGGAAATACAATTTCAAAGTCAAAATCACATTCAAAATCGTTACAATTTTCAGAGTACCATTGTTCAATATAATCAGAAAGCAGCTCCTCATTTTCAATAGTAATCACATCGCCATTAGAAGTCATTAAATCAATAGGATAAACTAAATCAACGCAATCACTATCAAAAAGATCACCTTCATGACTTTCTTCATCAAAATTACAATACTCTTCAATATATTCATCAAGTTCTTCCTCTGAATTTATAATGAGTGTTTCTAATTGCTGATTATTTTCTGAGTAGTATTCAACAGTCATTGGGAATATAATTTCAAAGTCAAAATCACATTCAAAATCGTCACAATTTTCAGAATACCATTGCTCAATGTACATTAAAAGTGCTTCTTCACTTCCAATAGCTATTTCATCTCCGTTAGAATTCATTAGATTAATAGGGAAAACTAAATCAAAACAATCAGTATTAAAAAAACCATCTTCATGGTTTTGACCATCAGTACTACATTCATCTAAGAAATCTTCAACATTAAATCCATCTAGTTCAGCATAGCAATCATTAGGGTAAACAATAATTATATCCTCACCGTTTACCCCGCTTATTAAAACACAAACCGGTTCATAAATTTCATAACATAAATTATTTTCATCCGATTCAAATTCACAATCATCTAAAAGGTTGTTGAAAATTTCATCATTTTCTATGGTAAGTATTTCAATTGAATTGCTTCCACCATTAAACACCAAAACATCAAATGGATATGAAATATCGTTGATATAATAATCATCGTTTGATTGAATAAGAATTTCAATTAATTCTTCAAGACTGTTGATAGTAATTATTGAACTATCACTCATTTGAAAATCTATAGGAAATACAAATTCAAAACAAAAATCTAATACCATATTACCAGTTGGGTTTTCCATATTGTAAACCTCACCATTGGTGTCAAATTGCTCCATTAACTCAGACATAGATCTCATTAGAGTTGAGCTGGAGTTATTATCCTCATTTTGATTAATCTCTTCAGAATTATCACAACACAATACTAGTAACATTGTAAAAAGGGTTATTATAAATGGTATTTTAATTTTTAGTGATTTCATATTTAATTTAAATTTATAGGGTTTATGACAATTTCTGTGCCAGAGTTACAAATATACAATATGTTCAACCATTTAAATTAAATAACCTCAGTGATTGTTAATTTTTTGATAAACTAAAGCTATATTGAATTAGGTTTATTATGTTTGTTTAATTGTCATTACATTTTTGCAATTATGAAAAGATATTTTTTCAATTTTTTTTATTTTCTGTTAATTCCCCTTATTTTAAGTAATGTGATATTTGATGAAGATATTGACTTTCAAGGTCAAGCTGTATATATTTCAAAATCAAGGTTAGAGCTGGGGAGGTGGGGAGCTCGTATGAGTGAAGCTCAAAAGAAAGATATTGCCATAAGACTTAAAAATCGTTTAGAAAAAGAATTTATATTAACTTTCAATAAAGAAGAATCTTTATTTGTTGAAGAAGAGCAATTAGATGCTATTTCAGGAGCTACTGATTCATGGGGTAAAAATTTTGCCGCTGGTGAAAATTATAAAAATGTAAAAATAAATTCTCAGATCCAGCAACAAGAGTTCTATGGTAAAAAATTCTTGATTAAAGATAATTTGCAGGAAATAAATTGGACACTAGACAGTGCTTCTAAAAAAATAGGAAATTATAATTGTTATAAAGCTACTACATTTATACCTACTGAAGATTTAT
>TARA_B100001175_G_scaffold220216_1_pt1 | contig 13380 bp, 8 predicted proteins | sample TARA_B100001175 | Tara Oceans TARA_B100001175
GAAGGTTCGAGTCCTTTCCACGGTACTTATGGAAATTTTATTCCTAGTTGCGATAATTTTGGTAGCTTTAGTACTATTTGTTACCGAATTATTTCCTATAGATGTAACAGCATTGTTGGTTTTAGGACTGTTATTAATTCTTGGCCTAGTAAGTCCTACTGAAAGTCTTGCAGGATTTTCTAACCCTGCAGTCATTACAATTGCTTGCTTATTTATTTTAAGTCATGCTTTACAAAAATCTCATGTACTTGAATATTTAATAATAAACATCAACTCTTTGATTGATAAATCTCAAGTTTTAGGTATGATTGCTTATCTATTTGCTATTGGAGTAGCCTCTGCAGTAGTCAATAATACTGCTATTGTAGCGATCTTTATGCCTGTGACTATAAGGCTTGCAGATAAATATAATATAAGTCCATCTAAAGTTCTCATTCCATTAAGCTATGCAGCTATTCTAGGAGGTACTTTAACACTAGTAGGTACATCTACAAATTTAATTGTTAATTCAATTTTAGTTGATTCTTCCAATGGTCAAGTGTCACTTGGTATGCTTGAGTTTGCTAAATTTGGAATTATAAAATTTGTCGTTGGTCTGTTCTACATTTTTACAATTGGATATAAGCTTTTACCAATTAGAGTAGCTAAATCATCAAGTATTGAAGACTACAGGTTGGATGGTTATTTAACAGAATTTAAAGTTTCTAGTAATTCACCACTTAAGGGTAAAACATTACTAGATAGAAAAATAAATGAAAACTATGATGTAATAGTTCTAGACGTTCTAAGGAATGGAGAAATCATCAATTCTAATCTCCGCAATTTAGTTATTCAAGAAGATGATATACTTTTTGTAAAGGGTTCATTTGACAATTTTCAAAGACTCAAAGAGATTGAAAATTTGGTTATGTTAGCTGATGAAAAACTTACTCAAGATGAATTAGAGCAGGAGGATAATATATTGGCTGAATGTCTTGTTACAGATAATTCAGAATTAATAGGTCTTTCTTTGCAAGAGGCTAATTTTCGAAGATCTTTCGGAAGTTTTGTATTAGCAATTCGAAGAGAAGGAGAAATCATTCGTAGAAAACTTGCTCATTTCATTTTAAAGCCTTTTGATACATTGTTAGTTTATGGCCCAAAAGATAGAATTAATCAGCTAGCTAATAAGGAAGGATTTATTGTGTTAGGTAAAGTGGATGGATCTCTTGACGGACATCCTTTTTGGTGGCTTAGTTTAGCATCTATATTGTTAGCAGTAACATTGGCTATTTTTGATATTGTTCCTATTGTTGTTGGTGTTATTCTTGGCGTAATAGCATTATTGCTTTCAAAAGTAATAACTCCTAATGAGGCATATAGCTCAATTCATTGGCAAGTTATTATAGTGATTGCTGCATTTCTTCCTATGGGTGCTGCAATTCAACGAACAGGATTAGATGTTATAATAAGTGATTCAATTTCAAGTGTTGTTAATTTATTTCCTACAGATATACTTCCATATTTATTATTAGCATTAATCTATTTCATTACTATGATTCTTACTGAACTTGCATCGAATGCCGCAACTGCAATTATTATGACGCCAATTACATTATCTTTAGCAGCAAGTTTCGGATTTGATCCAAAGCCTTTTATATTTGCTGTTTGTTATGCAGCATCTGCTTCATTTATTACTCCTGTAGGATATCAAACAAATTTGATGGTGTTTGGTCCTGGAGGATATAGATATTCGGATTATATTAAAGTTGGGTTACCCTTAGGAATAATTCTTTGGATTATTTCAGTTATTATGATCCCTATGATTTGGCCATTCTAGCATGCAGTGGAACGAAATAGATAAAACAATTTCAAAAACTTTTGAATTCAACTCTTATCTAGATAGCATAGATTTTGTTAATGAAATTGCGAATTTATCTGAACAAGAAAATCATCATCCTGATATTATTATTGGTTATTGCAGAGTTAAGGTGTCATTGACAACACATGATGCTGGAGAAATTACAGAAAAAGACTACAGGCTTGCAAAACTAATTGATGATTTAAGGGTCTGAGTGATATACCTCGTTTTAGTATCAATTCTTTGGTCGTTTTCTTTTGGTATTATAAAATATGGTCTTTCTGGTATTGATTCATCTTTTATTAGCTTAATGAGAAACCTGATTGCACTAATTTTTTTTTCATCTCTAACAATATACAATTTTAAGAAATTTAATTTTGATTTAAGATTAATATTGATAGGAGCAATGCAATTTGGACTTATGTACGTTTTGTATATTCAGTCTTATGAATACTTACCTGCATACCTAATTGCAACTTTCACAATAACCACACCTATTTTTGTTGGATTATCTTCACAGCTTTTAACTAATAGATCTTTTTCTTCAAAAGGATTTTATGCAGTTATTTTAGTTTTAATTGGATCGCTAATGATGCGATTCAATATTGTTAATCCTATAGATTATTGGCTTGGTTTTCTTTTAATTCAAAGTGCTAATATATGTTTTGCTTTTGGTCAAGTTATGTTCAAGAAATGGCATTCTAATAATATTTCAACAGATATAATTCATAATTTTTCACAAATGTTTTTTGGAGCAGTTATAATTACTTTAATCTTTTTTCTCTTTAATTCTGATAGTACACAAGTGCTTACTACATCAAACCTATTAGCATTATTATTTCTTGGTTTGGTTTCCACTGCCTTTGGTTTTCTTGCATGGAATATAGGATTAACGAAGGTTTCAAATGAAACATTAGCGGTCATGAATAATGCGGTTATACCAATTGCTATTTTAAATTCTTATTTGATTTTTGGAGAAACAATAAGTTTTGCACTATTCATGCCTGGGTTGGTATTATTTTATATAGCTTTTAAGCTGACTAGTTAGATTTATTTTTTAATCTAAACTTATCATGTTTTTTTTGAAATGCTCTTCCCATGAATATGTTGATTAGACTTCTAAAAAGAATAACTATATTCCATTGCCATGGGAAAATAAATACCTTTCTTTTTTTGTCCAATGCTCGAACTATTTTTTTTGCTGCTTCTTCAGTTCCAATCAAGAACGGTTTAAATTCAACAGGATCTGTCATTTCACTTTTTACAAATCCTGGACAAATTAGGGTAACAGCTATTTGTTTTGGTAAAGAATTTCTTAAAGAACTTGTTAAGGCTCTAACAGCCCATTTTGATCCTGCATATGCGCCTGAACCGGGCCAGGCAACAAAACTAGCTACTGAACCTACTACAGCTATATGTCCGCTATATTGTTCAAGCATTTTGGGTATAAAAGGTACAACAGTATTATTTACACCAATGACGTTGGTATTAATCATATTATTCATTACGGAAGGATCTCCTTTTTCAACAAAATCAAGCAATCCTAACCCTGCATTTGCAAAAACCAAATCAATTGTCGGAACTTTACTTAAAAAATCTTCAATAGATTCTTTAGTAGAATGTTGATCTGTGACATCAACGGAATAGGTATAAATTTTTCCACCGAGAGATTCACATTTTTGAGCAATATTTTCTAATTTTTCTTTACGTCTAGCACAAAGTGCAATGTTTGCACCTCTTTTGCTATATTCATAAGCTACATATTCTCCAATTCCACTACTGGCTCCTGTAATAAAAATATTCATCGGCAATACTACAAATTTATCAGTCATAATTCCATTAAAACTATTTATATTATCGATTGTATGGGTAAAAAAGAAATAAATGGGTTATCACAATCAATTCTTGAGAGTGTTTCAGCTCAACTTTTAGAAGTTTCTAAAAAAGTTGACGGAGATATTCAAAAGGCTGCAGAATTAATAATTAATCATTCTGGTAAGCTTGTTGTATGTGGTTTAGGAAAATCTGGTTTGATTGGTCAAAAAATGGTTGCAACTCTTTGCAGTACTGGAACTCAAAGTGTATATATGCATGCGGCAGAAGCAATTCATGGAGATTTAGGAATTTATAATCCTGGTGATCCAACTATATTAATTTCTAAAAGTGGAAATACAGAAGAACTTGTAAGATTGATTCCTATTCTTAAAGAATTTAATTCTCCATTAATAGCAATAGTTGGGAATATGGATTCATTTATAGCTCAAAATTCTGATATTGTTTTAAATGGAACTGTTGCTAATGAAATAGATCCTCTTGGCGTTGTTCCCACAACAAGCTCATTAGTTGCATTGGCAATTGGAGATGCGCTAGCATCAGTCTTGATGGTTCAAAGAGGTTTTGATAAGGAAGATTTTGCGAGAAATCATCCAGGGGGTGAACTAGGAAAGCAATTGGCGTTAAAAGTTGAAAGTGTTATGCATCCAATTAATGATGTGGCTCAAATAACCCTAAAAGATTCAATTAGCTCTTGTGCAAAAAAAATGACCGATAAACCTTTAGGCGTTGCGTTTTTTTTAGATAATGATTCTTTGAAAGGCATTGTAACTGAAGGGGACCTAAGAAAATCAATAGCTTCAAATTCAGAACTTTCAAATTCTATTGAACCATTTATAAATCATGATCCAATTTCAATTCATTTATCTGTATCAATTTTTGATGCAATGAAAATTATGGAAGATAGAAGCTCTCAGATTTCCTGTTTACCTGTTGTAGATAGTAATGGAAAATGCTTAGGGCTAATTACATTACATGATTTATATCAAACAAAATTAGTATAAAATATAAACTATCTTACAATAACCATTTTCTTGGTTTTATTGTAGTCACTTTGTCCGTCAACTTTAGCTCTTAATTGATAGAAATATACTCCACTACTTACATTCTCTCCATCATCATTCTTACCATCCCAAACAGTGGTATGTTGACCAGCACCTTTATCATCTTCGTCAATTGTTCGAACAAGCTTACCAATTGTATTGTAAATATGTATTTCAACATCAATCATATTCACCATAAGTGAAGGTATATCATACATAATGGTAGTTTGATTATTGAATGGATTTGGATAATTCTGATATAAGTTAAATTCATCAGGATTTCTAAGTTGCATCATCCCATTTCCAGTCATTCCATCCTTGGAGAAAAGTTGATAGCTTAATTCTAAGTCGCTTGAAATAGGTGCTCCATCAATATTTATTACAATCTTATTATCGTTTGAAGATAAGTTTCCAAATTCAACTTCATAATATTGATTTTGTTCATCTTCGTTTTCTAAAACAATGTATCCTTGTTTTTGATCTGTATTAAAATCATAAACATTTTCTATATTACCAATTTCGAATCTTCCAGCTGTTATGCCTTCCGGAAGTTCAATAATTATTTGATTATCAATAATTTCTGCTTCAAACTCGATATGCATAATTTCAATATCTTCAGCTGTTCTTCCTTGAGCCTTTGTCCATAACCAGTTTCTAGAGAAAACACTTAAGTCATTAATATCATTAGTATTATCAAACGATGGCATTAAGTATGGACTTGTTCCTGTTGCAGGACCAATATCAACAGTAGGTTCCAAACCAGCATTTGGCCAAGCGTTTACAAAAGCATTTAAGTCTTCTATGTCTACATCCCAGTCGCTGTCTAAGTCTCCCAGTAAAGATGTATAAACGGTAAATTCTTCAACAACAAAGCTTGATAAATTTCCAGCACCATCTCTAGCTACAACTTTTAAGAAATAATCAGAATAATCATCTAATGTTAAACCTGTTAATTGAAGGTTTGTTAGTCCAACATTAGTATATGATACTACATCAGCAGAAGTATCATCACCGCTTGAACCAATACCCATAAAAAATGTTTCAATTGCAGTATTATCAGACCAACCGTTCACAGTAATACTAACTTCTGAATTACTTCTTAAATAGCTAGTATCTACAAGATTATCAATTGTGAATGTTCCGGCAGTAGGTCCGACACTGTCTAATAGAAAGCTGACTTCACTACCGATAGTCTCATTACCATCTGAATCAACAGAACTAATTCTATAGAACCATTCTTCTCCTTGAGTAAGTCCATCATGAATATAATTATCCACTCCAAAAGTTTGTCTAAATACAAATGTTGTATCAGGCCATGGAGTAGTCGATGGAGATGGTTCAAAGTGTTGTGAATCAATATTACCCAAAGTTCCAGCACCAAGTAGGGTACTACTATCAGCAGTAAAGCCTTGAGTTTTACTTGCATATACATTATATGAAGAAAAATCTGATTCTAAGTTTCTATTCCATAAAATTTCAATACCATCTGAAGTATTTATCCATGTTTCATTTGCAGAATCAAATTCTAATTCATTCGTAGCAATAATTCCTTGAGGTTCTAAAGGACTACCAGTTGCGTCAAGCTGACCAGCTGTTAAAGTCATATTATCAAAGAAAATATATCCTTGATTATTTGTAGTGATATGTAATGCAATCCTTACCTTGCTTCCAGCATATTGAGATAAATCATATGTTTTTTGAGACCAACCAGTAATTGTTTCTTGAACAGAATCAAGCGTTACAGTAAAGTCTTCAATAGAAGTTGATCCAGTAGGAGAGAGCATCACATCATAATCTTCTTGTCCACCGTTTGTATTTACATAAAAAGATAATACATTATCTGTTCCAGGTCTCAACCATAGATTTGGACTAATTAACCAATCATCAGCAGTTCCACCAGATGAAGCCATACCAAGACCAGCCATCCAGTGACTCCCATCTGCTGCTCCATACCCAGCGGTATAATACCACCAACTAAAATCATCTGCATCACCATTGGCATTGTTTGATAAAAATGCATGAACATCTCTTCTACCATCAGCCCAACCATATGGATTAGTTTCAAAGCCTTCTTCCCATAATGTATCCTGAACTGCTGTCGCCCAAATTAAATTAGTTTTTGCAACTGAATCTGTGGCACTTCCATCGTTTACTTGAAGACTTACATTGTATTTTCCAGATGTTGTATAGGTGTGAGAAGGGGATTGTTCAGTGCTTGTATTTCCATCACCAAAATCCCAACTCCAGCTTGATACATTTCCTGTAGATCTATCATTAAATGTTACTGTTAAAGGAAATACTCCAGATGTTTTATTAGGAGTAAATGCAGCATTAAGAGGGGCAGTAGATGTAAACCCAGATGAATAAAAAATACCTCTTCCATGAGTACCTGCAGCCATTGCTCCATCTGCAGCCCTTCTCTTGAGCATATCAACCCTTACATTTGCTAACCCATCATTAGATGGATTCCATGTAGGGTTATCTATAGAGATATCATCAGAAGTCCATGTTCCTAAGTCTGTAGCAACGATAACCTGATTATAGTTATCTTTATTGTAAAGTGCTCCTCTTACAGGTATATCAGGTAAATCACCCTCAACATTTCGCCAACCATTACTTCCACCTCCAGAGTAAGTTTCAAAAACAGATTCTGCTCCATAATTTGAAACTGTTACTAGAATTTGTTCATCACTTGCACCAATATCTATTGAAGAAATGTAACCAGATATATTTGAACCACTAATATCTTCTGCAGAAAAACTTGCAGTGGAAGCTTGAACAATTTTAAATACTCTACCTGCTTGTGTTCCTACATACATTACGTCATCAGTATAAGGGGATGCTACAAAGAAGGTAGATTGAGAACCTAGATTTATAGACATCGTACTTGTCGTTGCAAGTTGCTCATAATTTGTTAATCTTAAAATAGTATTTCCATCAACGTTTGCATAAACAGTTTTAGTTCCATCATCAATTCCTGTTGGATTAATTAGGGTACCAGTATCAGTGCCATTAACAGTATAATCGGAATAAAGCGACCAGCTATTACCACCATTTGTGGATCTATAAATGGTGTTATAATTTGAACCTAAGAATTGATAATTAGGATCTTGTTGATCAATATGTGCAAAACCACCATCTCCTCCTGTAAGTAATGTTCCATTAGAAAGAGTGGTTCCATCCACTTTCCAAGATCCATTATCTTGCGTACCTCCTAAAACATATTTACTTCCAGAATTTGGATGAAGTGCAACACTGTAAAATTGACTTACATTATACCCTTCATTTCTGTTGGGAATTTGAAGTCCAGCATTTGAAGAGTAATAGACTCCACCATCATTTGAAAAAATTACTTTATTTCCATCAATAAATTGAATATTGTGTTGATCAACATGCATATTAGATGTTCCAGATCCTCCACCACTTAATTGAGTCCAAGAAGAACCGCCATCTGAAGATTTGAACATGTCTATTTCTCCGGCATATAAAACTTGAGGATTAGTCGAATCTACAGCAAAGCTCATACTGTACCCAGCTTGTCCATTTGCATCTCCTAATGGAGCACCAGCAGCATCTACAGGAACAGTTAATTCAGACCAAGTTGCACCTCCATCAGTGGTTTTAGCAATCCATTGAGCAACATTGTCAGCATTATTTGAAATTAAAGCATAAATATAATTTGGATCGGAATCAGCAACGTCTATTAAAACTCGGTTAGGAGTTCCTAATCCACCACTTCTCCAGTTAGATTGTGTCCATGTAGAACCATCATCTGAATAATAAATTTCTCCACCACCTGACCAAAATGAATTCATTCTAGTACCAATCCAAATTCTACCATTTGAATCCATATCTATACTTCCAACTTCTTTATATCCAGTAGTTTCTTGCTCCGTAAAAGTTCTATTCCAGCTAGCTCCACCATCTGTAGATTTCCAAAGACCTGTATTATCTCTTCCAACATAGGTGCCTTCAAATTCATTTCCACCTACACCTATATATATCACACTAGAACCAGATTCATTTTTGACCAGTATATCATTAATAAATGCAAAATTTTCAGTTGAAGCTAAATGACTCCAAGTAGCACCACCGTCCGATGTTTTCCACAATCCTAGCCCTCTTGAAACTCCGGGACTATACCAGTTTGAACCATCTGAAGAATAATTACCCATTCTTTCTCCAGTACCAACATACATAATGTTTGTATCATTTGGATCATAAGTTATTGAAGAAACCGCTAAACTTGCCCAGGTTGCATCTACAAGATTCCAGCTCACAGTTTCTGAAGTAATACTATTATTATACCAAAGACCACCTGATACTCCTGCAGCCCAAAGTTTTCCACCGTTATTTGGATCAAGCATTAATGCTCTGGTTCTTCCTCCAATATTATTTGGACCTCTTTCTTCCCAATCAACTTCAGTAAGTCTTCTTGCATATTCATAACTATTTCTTTTTCTTTTGACTTCTTCTATACCATCAATCAATTTTTCTTTTGGAATTCGTTTTGTAGATAAATCATATGTCATTAGATATTCTTTTAAACCTCTTAAATCAGGTCTTTGATCTTTTCTAGTGGAAGCTTTCATTTCCTCATAATTGAAGTTTTCTCCAATTAATGAATTAATATATTCTTCTTCTTGAACTTTTTTATGTTCGGAATACCAATGATTCAAAGGTTGGTAAGCCATAAACACCATCAAAATAGGAAATAGTAAATAAGTAATTTTTTTCATTTTTTTATTCATTAATTAATATTGATGCCCCCACTACATCATTTACAGTAATATTTGAACCATCAACATCTAACATTATGTTGTTTGAGGTATCTGAACCAAAATCGACACTAGTATCTGTTGAGCCATTAAGCGTGAAATTCACAGTAGCAATCACTCCATCTCCATCATTCGATGGTAAGTCAGTCGATAGGGAAGAAGTGTAAAATATTAATCTGTTAATTCCAGGATTACTTGTAACAACAAGCAGTGGATCTGTATCACCTTTCAAAAAATCTCCAGCAGTAACGCTATCGTAAGTCATTACGCTATTATCATAAAATAAAGTAACTTGTGCAGCTGCCATACCAGAAACCCCAATAACTTTAACATCAATTGGTACAGATGATCCAGAAGTTGTTTCGATATATTTTGGATCAAGCACTATTGCAGGGGTTTGTACGTCATCAACAGTAATATATCCACTTAAAACATTAGTATCAGTTCCACCATCACCAACAACAGATAAAGTAACATCGTACGTACCAGCTGTGGTATACGTATGAACAGGATTTTCTTCAGTGCTAGTATTACCATCACCAAAATCCCACAATGAAGTATTAAATCTTACGGAGCTATTTATAAATTCAACTCTTAAATCCTTTTTTCCAGAAGTTGGATCTCCAGTAAATAGAGCAGCAGGAGGAGTTGCATTGACAGTAACATAATTAGTTCTTGTTAGAATATCAGTTCCAGCTGGACCAGTTGCAGTTAATGATACTGTATATGTTCCAGCTTCTGTATAAGTATATTGCACCAACACTCCAGATGCATCTAAAACTCCATCACCATTAAAATCCCAATCATGAGAAGTTGCATTGGTTGATGTTGAGGTAAAATTCACTGAAAGTGGGGCCCCACCACTTAATGGAGTGGCTGAAAAGCTTGCTACTGGCGGATCATTGCTTGGGCCAGTACCACCGGAATCATCTCCACCACCACCACCGCCACCGCAGTTAATTAAGAACAAAAGAATAAAAAGTGATAGTGATTTTTTTAACATTAGAAAATGTACTACAAAAGTCTGCTTGGTATCAATGATTAAATGACAATAAACTTAAAATATTAAGTTTGAGTCATTTTCACATTTCTGTCCGATAAGTAAGATAACAAAAACTCAACACAATTTGCATTCGCCCCCACTTTTTCAGGTGGATAAACTCCTTTTTTATCCCATAGATTTTTTAATAACATATTGATGGTTGCAGTTGCTGTATAGCCAGTTGTTCTTGCCATTGATGAATTTTTTGAACCAATATCCATTTCATCATAAAGATGATAATGTATATTTTTTGTATCTCCATATATATTAATATCTAAAACTGTAAATTCAGGTTCATTTTCTTCAAGCTTCCAATCTTTAAAGAGTTTTTTGACAGTATCATCAAAATTATTGTTATCAAATAAACCTTCATCAATCATAGATTGCATTAATTTTGCATGCCCAGGATATCGAAGAGTCTTTTCTTTCATATTTGGAATATGCTTCATTGTCTTTAGTAAAGATCTTAAGCCGTCAGTATTAAATGCTTCTAATTTACCTACTTCAGAAAAATGAAAAATTTCTAAATCAGTTAAAGCTGCCTTTGTAATAACTTTAGAATCTACCATCATTCTTGCTGGTCGAGTATATTCTTCAATAACATCAATAGGAGAAAAAGGTGCTTTATAATTATATGGAGGAGATGGATTCTTAGGAAGTCCACCAACACAATAATCAAAAGAATTTATTTTCATTTTAGCGTTCCAATATCCTAAAAGGAAATTTGGAATTCCAGGAGCAACACCTGCATCAACTATCGCTGTGACATTTTTTTCTTTGGCTAATTGATCAAGTGTAAGAATATTTTCTGGAGAAAAAGAAATATCCACTACATCCTTTCCACAATTAATTATTGTTTTTAATGATTTATAACCTAGAAAACCTGGAACAGCTAATAAAACAATGTCGGCTGGTGCAATCCATTCTGATAGAGCTTCACTATCAGTGACATCAAGTTGCGATATTTGAATATTAGAATTTTTAGATTGAATAGTTTTAAGAGCGTTAAGATCATAATCTGCTAAAAAAAGATTATGATCTTTTGAAAGGTCAATAGCTATTGCACTTCCAACCATCCCAGCTCCAACTTGGAAAACATTAGCCACTCTTTTTTTTGCGTGGAATGAATTGTGCTGGCTTTATGGAATAGTTATGGCATAATGTTTTAATATCTGCACTTGTAATATATTCTAAAACATCAAGGTTATTTTTTTCTACATCTGTTGTTTGAATTCTGTCAGCTTGAATCATTTTCAATTCATCAATAATATTTCTGATTTCACGAGCATTACCAAATGTTCTTGGGTCTTGGGTTTTTTTATATTCTTTCAAAAAATGACTAATATGAAGATTAAAAACCTTTTTATGAATTTTATAGCCCTCATTTGATAATTGTACCTTAAAAATTTCTGTCAGTTCATCCGTAGTATAGCTTTTAAAATCATAATATTGAGTAAATCTTGATTTTAGCCCTTCATTAGATTTAATAAATTGATCCATTTTATCTTCATATCCTGCAACTATTACTGCAATTTTATCTTTATTATTCTCCATAAATGGTACTAGTGTTTCAATAACCTCTTTCCCATAATCTTTTGTATCATGTTCTCCGCGTGTAAGGGAGTATGCCTCATCAATAAACAATATTCCCCCTATCGCTTTTTGAAGTTGTTTTTTAGTTTTTTGCTCAGTATGTCCGATAAATCCTGCAACCAAATCTCCTCTTTCCACTGAGACTACATGTCCTTTTTCTAACACTCCAAGTTCTTTATATAAAGCTCCTAATATCTTTGCAACCGTTGTTTTTCCAGTTCCTGGAGGTCCTCTGAAAACAGAGTGAAGAGTAACGGGGTTTGCGGGCAATTTTTCTTTTTTTCTTTTTTTCTGAACTTCTAGAAGATGATAAATTTTTCTCATACTTTTTTTGATATTGTTTAATCCAACAATTCCTTCAAATTCTTTTTCTATGATAGAGATTCCTTTATTTTCTGCTTTATCTTTTGTTGTATCTGATTGTTCTTCCTCTTTATTTTCTTTTGAAGGTATATATCCTTTTCCTTCCACGTATTCTAAATTCAGTACTGTTTTCAAAAATTCCCTCTTTCTTCTAATCGGATGACCTTCTAAGCATGGCATTTCCTTAATAGCATTTTCTGAAGTGTATGTAATCTTTGGAGAGACGTCTTTAAATGATTCCCTTAAATGATGTTTTAAAGAACGAAATGGCAATTTTGATGCTAATAGGTATGGACCACTAAAGGAATCTCCGACTACTCTTGCAAATGCAATAAGTATATTTTCTTCCTTTAATTTATCTAATCTATTAATTATTGATTGGCCTGTTGGTCCATTAGAATAAAATTCAAAATGAGCAAAATATAAGAATTGACTAGGTTTTCTTTTAGGATGATATTTGCTCATAATTATATGCGGGATAGACGGGACTCGAACCCGCGACCTCCGGCTTGACAGGAGTAAAAGTTATTGTCGAGTGTATTGTTCATTGTCAATTTGTATAACCACATATTATCACTCATCTCTCACTCCTTTATATTGATTGTATATAAGTTTACCAATCTTCGTCTTCTGTATCGTCAAAAAATTCTGAATCAAATGATACATTAGGATAATCGTTTTCTTCGTCTATATCTACGGTAACTTCGTAATTTTCATAAAAATAAGAACCGCTAAATGCAAAACAAAATGTTAAGCTTCCATTTAAAATTTTTAGTAAATCATTTGTAAAACTTGAAATATCTTTATTGAATGCATTTTCTTCTTCCCAATTTCCCCAATTAACTTCTTTTTCAGATTCTTTATTACCGCCTTGAACGATAAATGGAA